>Cam_p2__coassemble_858_pt1 | contig 88112 bp, 86 predicted proteins | sample Cam_p2__metabat2_low_PE_027 | metagenome-assembled genome bin Cam_p2
GAAATTTATGAGGGTTCTATTCGATTTTTTTATTAATATTGCGCGTTGGGCCTGTCGGATCACTGCGGTTAACACTTCTCTAGGAGACCAAATTACAATGACCTCGTAAGAAAATGAGGACACCATGACACCACTGATAGCCGCGAGAAGATACTTTTGGGGAGCGTACAGCTTTTCCACTCTCGGAAGATTCGTCCACGGCATGGCGTTGTCCTGGGTCGTGTGGACTCAAACGCATTCTCCGCTTTGGCTGAGTGCGATTGCCTTGCTTTCTGCACTGCCGTCTTTGCCGCTGGCGCCGGTTGCGGGCTCCATGGCCGACCGATTCCATCGTCATCACATCCTCCTCATTACACAGACAATTGGCTGCGCAATTGCAACGCTCACGGCGTTTCTTTCTTATTGCGGAGATCTTAATCCGTACAACTTGGCCGTATTGGCTTTAATTTTCGGTATCGTGACCTCCATAGACGGCCCGTCTATGCATTCCATGCTGGTCGAAACCGGAGAAACAGTCTCTCAAGCCGTGGCAAGACAGTCGCTTGTGATGAATGTCGCGCGGTCGATTGCGCCCATGCTGGCAGTTCTCATCATCGAGGGTTTCTCGGCAACCTGGTGCTTTGCTATGAATGCCGTTTGCTTTATTCCGATGATTGCCGTGATGGCGATCGTCAAAATCCCGAATCGCACGACGAGTGAAGAGCGTGAGGAAAGCGTGGGCGTCACGTCTCGCCAGCTCTTTATGACGTATCCCATACTGCGGGAGATCCTGCCTCAGGTTGCGTGCCTCTCTATTTTGGTGATGCCTGCCGTGGCTTTGCTGCCTGCGATTTCTCTTAAAGGCAGCGAACTCATGAGCTTCGGCTCTATGTCTTCAGGTTTGGGGTTCGGCGCAGTTGCGGCCGCCGTGCTTATGCAGAGAAATCGCCGCATTATTCACCATGTGACAACGGTCTGGACCGGCGGATGGATTACATGTATTGCTTTTGCCGTGCTGCCCGCACTGGAGACGGTGACTTCTCAATGGCTTTGCGCCTTGGTGGCGGGAGGCGCATTGACTTTTGCCTTAGCTGCGGCGAATAACTTGGTGCAGTGCAAGGCGCCGGACATCTACCGCGGGCGCTTCTCTGCGATGTATTTGGCGGTGATGCTCGGGCTCGTGCCGGTCGGTCAGCTGATATTAGGTTTTGCCTCTGAGCATTTCACGGCTGTCGCCGCCGTACGCGCTTGTGCCGTGATTGCCATGGTTCTGATGGTGCTGTTTGCGTTCCTCTTTTCAATCTCTAAGGCGGAAGAAACAGTTGGCCCGGACTAATCCGTCCACCAGTCATAGATGTTTTCAAAGAGCTTGGCTTTGACGTAGACGTTTCGGCCGCTCTTATACAAGAGACCTTTACTGATCCAGTCGGAGAAGATTCGGCTCACCGAGACGCGGGTCAGATTGACCACGGCTCCGTACTGCTCATTGGTTAGATCCAATGGAATTCGGTTCCACTCGGTATCCGAGATCGGAACGTCGTAACTGATTAGAAGTACTTTAAGAAAACGTCTTAGGCGTTCGGCAGGCTCCAGCGTGAAATTAGCAACCATTGCTTCAATAGAGCATTCCTGCTTACGCGTCACATGAGCGGCTTCTTTGGCAGCGAACTCACTATTGTTTTTCATGAGATCTGTTAAAACATGCGGCTGCATAATCAGCACCTCGCACGGGCCGATCGCTCGAGTCGTGACAGTAACCCGATCTCCGGTGATGACGGAAAGGTCGCATGCTGAGCATCCGGGAATCAATAAACTCAAAACGCTCGGATGACTTTTGTAACGATCTGCAACATAGTAAGCTGCGGCCCCTTTGGTGATGAGGTAGAGCTTGGAGGGTTCGCCTTTGCCCTTGAGCAGATGACCCGGCCGAATAGAGCCGGGAACCCCGTATTTGCGGAATAAATCCTGGGTCTCGGGTAATTCTTTAGGCGGAACCCAGGGGTGGGTTTTAAAAATTTGTCGCATATTTAAGTACTTAATCGGTGCATAATCATTTTTGCACTGGCGAGAAGTTTTTAACAGTCAGTCACGTATTAACACCTAGTAAACGATAGACAAACAAATCTGTCAAAGGCACCATTACGGGATGACTAAAAACCAGCAGTTTAAAAAACAAACACATAGAGGCGCTTTTTCCGTCCTACGCGCTTGTAAGGAAGAACCAGTTTTCCGGGGCAAAAAAGCAGCCGCGTCTCTGACGCTCGCATTGGCTTTTTTACTTGGACTCGGTTCGCTCGGCACTCAGAACGCGATGGCAGTTTCCACCCCCAAGGCAGCTGTCGATTCTAAGGCTCCCCAGTCCGAGCCGCCGCTGAAAGTCAAATCTTTGAGTTACTCCAACTTTGAGCGCGAAGATTTGACGAAGCCATTCGAGACCGAAGAGCAAATCATTGACCGTATGGAAACGAATGCGGCTCGCTTTATCGCAGAGCATTATCGGGTAGATCGCGAAGATGCGGCTGAAATTGTCGAGCAGGCCTTCATTTCCGGGAAAAATCACGACGTGGATCCTTTGCTGATTCTGGCCGTCATTGCCACGGAGTCTTCTTTTGATCCGAAAGCCGGCAGTTCTGTCGGAGCGAAAGGTCTGATGCAGGTTCACGCTAAGGTCCATGCCAAACGCTTCAAAGAGTACGGCGGTCTTAAAGCCGTTCATGAGGTTGAGGCGGGAATTGAAGTGGGAACCCAGATTCTTAAAGAATACCTCAACAAAACAGGCTCTTTGAAGGGTGCTCTGAAGTACTACGTCGGAGCTGCTAAACACTCGCACGACGGCGGCTACAGCCGAAAGGTGCTTTCTATGAGAAGCCACCTTCGTCTGGCAGCCAGCGGACAAGTGGAAGCTGCGAAGATTCAGGCTCGTGCACCGAGCAAGTTTCCTGAAAACTACAGGGACGGCCCTGTTTTCGCGACCTACGGTGCCAACTTAGCCCGTGCGATGACCGAAGGCTATAAGCCGACGGATACAGGTGCTTCCGCCGAAAGCGGTTCAGCCTAATCTAACGTCAGCTTAACGAAAGTCGCCCCACAAAGTTTGAGCGAAGGAAGCGGCAGCAATGGCTGCCGTTTCTGTTCTCAGAATACGGTTTCCGAGTTTACGGCTGTAAAAGCCGCAGTCGATCAGGGCATCAATTTCCTTAGGTGACAAACCGCCTTCGGGTCCGACGGCAAAGGTCACGATATTCGGAACCTCTGAAGAATCATAAGTTTTACCGATCGGGCTCAATACGAATTTGAGTCCCTCAGCGCTTGATACAGCATCTTTTAAATTCGTGCAGAAACGAATGTTGGGAAGGTAATTTTCTCCGCACTGCTGACAAGCAGAGACAGCAATCTTGTTCCACCGTTCAACTCGCTTTAGCGCTTTTTCTCCCGTGAGGCGCACTTCGCCGCGTTCCGCAGGGAAAACAGCAATCTCGGCATAGCCGAGTTCGCAGGCTTTTTCAATAATCCAATCCATTTTTTCGTTGGCAACCAGCGCCTGCAGGAGAACAAGTTTGAGACCTCGAGGCTGCATGATGACCTCCTGAGGGATCACTTCCGCGAAATCCGTCGCAAAACGAATCGTTCCTTTAACAGCACAGCCTTTTCCGTTAAATATTTCCACGGCATCTCCCTGTCTCATGCGAAGGACCCGCATCGCATGATGGACCGCCTCAGGAGGCAGAACAAGCGGGGCATTGACGTCAGCAGAATCGAAAAAATAGTAAAAGCGGGGCATGATTTGTTAAAAGTGCTTTCAGGAATACCAAAATGATATAGCAATTGTCGGATTATTAAGGAAAATAAGGAGGGTATTTCGACTAAACGGCTGATTTCGATACGGCCCCAGAGTTGGTAGAATTACAGGTATTCTTAAGCCCGAGTTTCGGGATTTTTCTTATTTACACCTTATTGACTATGTCCTCTTCCGTCTCCAGTAAGACAATGGCCAACGCGATTCGCGCTTTGGCTATGGATGCAGTCCAAAAAGCAAACTCCGGTCACCCCGGAATGCCGATGGGTATGGCAGATATCGCTGTTGCCCTTTGGACTAAACACCTTCGTCACAATCCTTCTGATCCTAAATGGCTCGGCCGCGACCGTTTTCTTCTTTCTAACGGCCACGGTTCCATGCTCCAGTATGCATTGCTGCATCTTGCCGGCTACGACCTCACCATCGATGATCTGAAGAATTTCCGCCAACTTCACAGCAAAACGCCGGGACACCCCGAAATCGGAGTGACTCCCGGCGTTGAAACATCCACCGGTCCGCTCGGACAGGGCATCGCCAATGCTGTCGGTATGGCTTTGGCTGAAAAAATGCTGGCAGCCGAATTTAATGAAGAGGGCTTTGACATCATCAACAACTACACCTACGCATTCTTAGGTGACGGCTGCTTGATGGAAGGTATTTCTCACGAAGTCTGCTCCTTGGCCGGTGTTTGGAAACTCAATAAACTCATCGCTCTTTACGATGACAACGGCATTTCCATCGACGGCAAGATCGAAAACTGGTTCGGCGAAAACGTTCGCGAGCGTTTCGAATCTTATAACTGGAACGTGATCGGCCCGATCGACGGCCACGATATCGAGGCGGTTTCCGAAGCTATTGAAGAAGCTAAGAAATCCGACAAACCGACATTGATCGACTGCAAGACGGTTATCGGTTTCGGTTCTCCCAATCGCGCAGGCACGAACAAAGCGCACGGTTCTCCTTTGGGAGACGAAGAACTTGCCGAAGCTAAGAAGGCTTTGGGCTGGGAATACGCTCCTTTTGAAATTCCCCAGGAAATTTACGATGCATTTGATGCTCGTAAGGCCGGTGCCGAAATTGAAGAGGCATGGCTCGAAAAATATCGCCGTTACGCCGAAGCTTTCCCGGCTAAAGCTGCTGAATTAGAACGCCGCATGAATGGCCAGCTGCCTGAAAACTGGGATGACGTCATTCTTGAAGCCATTGTGAATGCGGCCGGCGAAGCCAAGACGGTCGCAACCCGTAAAGCCAGCCAGATGGCTTTGAATGCTTATGCACCGCATCTGCCTGAACTTCTCGGCGGCTCCGCTGACCTGACAAGCTCCAACCTGACCAACTGGGAGGGCGTTCAGGCCATGAGACCGGATACCTATCTCGGACGCCACATTAACTACGGTGTTCGCGAATTCGGTATGTGCGCGATCCTGAACGGCATCGCTTTGTACGGCGGATTCATTCCTTACGGCGCTACCTTCCTTACTTTCGCAGACTACGGCCGCAATGCTTTGAGAATGGCCGCTTTGATGAAGCTGCGCTCCATCTTCGTCTTCACGCACGACTCCATCGGCGTCGGCGAAGACGGTCCGACACATCAGCCGATCGAACAGACGGAAAGTCTGCGCATCATTCCGAACATGGATGTCTGGCGTCCTGCCGACACCTGCGAAACACTTACCGCCTGGGCCTGCGCAATTTCCCGCCAGGACGGCCCGTCTTCTCTGATCTTCAGCCGCCAGAACCTTCCGTTCGTGGAACGCGATGAGATCAATGTCGATGACATGGAAAAGGGCGGCTACATCATGCTTGAAGCTCCGAACGGTCCTTCTTCCGTTGAAGTGACTCTGGTTGCGACCGGCAGTGAAGTTGCACTGGCGGCAGAAGTCCGCAAGCAGCTTTTGGCAATGAATATCCAGACACGTCTCGTTTCCATGCCGTCCACGACAGTCTTTGATCGTCAGGACAAGGAATACCGCGACTTCGTCTTAGGCGAAGGCAGACCCGTTGTCGCTATTGAAGCCGGCAGAACCGACGGCTGGTGGAAGTACATCCGCGGCGCAGGTACTGTGATCGGTTTGGATCATTTCGGCGAATCTGCCCCCGCTTCTGAACTCTTTAAACTTTTTGGTTTCACCGTCGATAACGTTGTTGAAACTGTCCAGCAAGTTCTTTCTCAAGGAAAATAAACATGACTATTCGAGTAGCTATTACCGGTTACGGCCGCATCGGTCGCAACGTCCTCCGCGCTTTTTATGAAGAAAAGAAATGGCCGGACGTTAAGATCGTTGCCATTAACGATACTGCTAAGCCCGAAGCCACCGTTCATCTGACCAAGTTCGACACAACGCACGGCAAGTTCAACGGCGACGTTTACTGGGACGACGGTCATCTGGTCGTAAACGGAGACCGTATTTTCATGTGCTCCGAACGTGATCCGAAGAAGCTTCCTTGGAAAGATCTGGACGTCGACATCGTTCTCGAATGCACCGGCGCATTCCGCGATAAAGAAGGCGCAATGCAGCACATCGAAGCCGGCGCCAAGAAAGTTTTGATTTCCGCTCCCGGCAAAGACGTTGACGCTACCGTTGTTTACGGCGTGAACCAGGACGTTCTTAAGGCAAGCGACGTTGTCGTTTCCAACGCTTCCTGCACCACCAACTGCATGTGCCCGTTCGTTAAGCCTTTGATGGACAAACTCGGCATTGTTGACGGCATGATGACCACCATCCACGCCTTCACAAACGACCAGGTTCTTACCGACGTTAAGCACAAAGATCTGCGCCGCGCCCGCGCCGCTGCCGACAACATCATCCCGACTAAGACCGGTGCCGCTAAGGCTGTCGGCGTTGTTATCCCCGAGCTGAAAGGCAAGCTTGACGGTTACGCCATGCGTGTTCCGACACTGAACGTTTCCGTTGCTGACCTTACTTTCAACGCTAAGCGCCCGACAACCGTTGAAGAAGTTAACAAGATCATCCTTGAAGCTTCCGAAAGCCCCGAACTCAAAGGCATTCTCGGCTACAACGAGCTGCCGCTGGTTTCCTCCGACTTCAACCACACTTCCTTCTCCTCCATCTTCGATGCCACTCTGACTAAGGTTATCGACGGTACGCTGGTGAAGGCTGTTGCTTGGTATGACAACGAGTGGGGCTTCTCCTGCAGAATGCTCGATACCGCTGTTGCGATGTACAACGCGAAGTAATTCTTAAAACACTTGATCAAACCCCGCTTCGTCGGGGTTTGGTTTAACAGGAAAGATCCATGAAAGTCAAAACACTTGAAGAATTGGTCAACGAAGGCGCGCTTGAAGGAAAGCGTGTTTTTATTCGTGCCGACATGAATGTCCCACGAGATGCAGAAGGCAACGTTACTGACGATCATCGCTTGAAAGAATCCATGCCTGCCGTGAAGATGGCTCTGAAAGGCGGTGCCGGTGTGATGGTTTGCTCCCACCTTGGACGTCCTAAGGAAGGCGAACTCACTGAACAGGACAGCTTGGCAAAAGTTGCCGAAACGTTCGGCAAGATGCTCGGCATGCCGATCCGCTTTGAAAAAGACTGGCTCGACGGCGTTGACGTAAAACCCGGTGAAGTCGTGATTCTTGAAAACTGCCGCGGAAACGTCGGGGAGAAAAAGAACGATCCCGAACTCGTTAAGAAGATGGCAAGGCTTTGTGATATCTACGTTAACGACGCTTTCGGTACCGCTCACCGCGCTCAGGCAACAACAGACGGCCTGGCTCGCGAAGCTGAAATTGCCTGCGCCGGTCCTCTGCTTGCCAAAGAAATCAAGGCTCTAACTAAGGCTGTTGCTGAAGCAAAACGTCCGCTGGTTGCTATCGTGGGCGGTTCCAAGGTTTCCACGAAGCTGACCATTTTGAAGCATCTGGCTCCGCTGGTTGACACTTTGATTGTCGGCGGCGGTATCGCCAACACTTTCCTTCTGGCTCAGGGCCATCATATCGGCACTTCTCTGGCTGAACCCGCACTCGTCGGCGAATGCAAAGAAGTCATGAAGATCATGAAAGAGAAGGGCGGTCATCTTCCTTTGCCGGTTGACGTTGTCGTGGCCCATCATATCGGCTATGACGCAGGCTTCAGAATCTGCGATCTTGACGATATCGAAGCGGACGAAATGATCCTCGATATCGGTCCGAAGACCAGCAAGATGCTCAGCGAATACCTGAAGGACGCTAAGACGATCATCTGGAACGGTCCGGTCGGCGTTTTCGAAATGGACAACTTCAAAGAAGGTACGCGCGACCTGGCTGAGAAAGTTGCTGAAGCTACTGCTAACGGCGCTTTCACGATTGTCGGCGGCGGCGACACGATTGCTGCGGCCAAAGCCTTTAACGTGGCAGATAAAGTTTCCTATATCTCCACCGGCGGCGGTGCTTTCCTTGAGTTCCTTGAAGGCAAGACATTGCCTGCTATTGCAGCGCTTCAGGAAAGAACCAGATAATCTTTTCCTCTGATGCAGCAAAGCCTGTCGACCTCAAAATCGACGGGCTTTGTTTTATGAGCGGAAAGAAACTTTATGCTTTCCGATGGTTTGGAATAGCGAAATTAAACTTTTTTCATTCATAAGTGAAAAAAGTCCAGACTTTTTTCATTTATGAATCGGAAAAGCCTAAAAAGCTCTAAAACGCGGACAAAAGAAAAGCCGCCATCAAAATTGAGGCGGCTTTCGAGCAGATTTTTGTCTTAACAGACTAACGCTGTTTCAGAACGTACTTTCTCCAGAGTTGGATAAGAAGAGCGCAGGAGAAGGGCACCAAAGCAGCGAGGATGCCGACAACCAAAATCAAAGAAAGATTGTTCTTGATGAATGGGATGTTGCCGAAGAGATAGCCCGCAAGAACGATGCCGCCGACCCACACAATGGCTCCGCCTCCGCTGTAAAGCTCAAAGCGCAGCGGGTTCATCTTGGCCGCACCGGCAACCAACGGAGCAAAAGAACGAACGATCGGTACGAAACGAGCGAGCACAATCGTTTTGCCGCCGTGCTTTTCGTAGAAGTCGTGCGTTTTTCTCAGGGCGTCCTGGTCAATCCAGCTGATGGAGCCGTCGTAAATCTTATTGCCGAGCCAATTGCCGATATAGAAGTTCGTCGTGTTTCCGAGGATCGCACCGAGAGAAATGATGACGATGAGGAGCCAGGGATTCAAAGCACCTGCCGCGGCTGCCGCGCCGGCAATGAAAAGGAGAGAATCACCCGGAAGGAAGGCACAAATGACGATGCCGGTTTCGCTGTAGAAGATCATGAAGAGCACAAGATAGACCCACCAGCCGTAGGTTTGTGCAATGTACATGATGAAGTGATCCGCATTGCGGAACAGTTCCAAAGTAAGTGTCAGAAAGTCCATTTTCTTTTTGTGAAGTCAATGGATCGAAATTGTAGCGGAATTGTTGAAAAAGACATTGAAAAAACAAGTCGGAAATGTCCGCTTCGTGTGAAAAAATCTTTCACTTTAAAATTTAAGATTCTTCTTCTTTTTGCTTTGGAAAAGAAATGGTTAACCTTCACCTCGATCCTGTAGAAAATAAGAAAGTTTTCGACCATCTCATAGAAATCGGCAAGATTTCTTCCAAAGGTCATATCGGTACGCATCTTGACTGCTATACCTGTGCGCCGGACAAGCCTGAGTATGAGCTTTCGGCTGTGGTTTTGGAGTGTAAAGACGGTATGCCTGATGCCAAGAGACTGGCAAAACTCGGCATGCTCCAAGGCAAGGCGCTCACCCTGCACACCGGAAACCACGAGACAAATGGCTACGGCTCTCCGGAATACTTCAAGAAGGAAACTTTCATTTCGGAAGACGCCTTAGAAAAAATCTTTGAACTCAAGCCGCTCTTCGTCATCATTGATTCCCACGGTTTAGGTCAAAGCGGTCCGACCCACGTCTCAATTGATAAGGACTGCGAAGCGCATCACTGCCATGTGATTGAAAACGCCGATCTTTCTTCTCTAAAGGACGAAAAAGAAATCAGAGTCCGAATCAACGTAGGTATCGACAATCCTTCCACCGGAAAGCCTTGCACGGTGGTTCGTTTGGACTAAGTCAACAAACTAAAACGCCGATGTATCAGAAAGAAGATTGGCGTTTTGTTCGTGAAGGTCAAGATCAGTTTTTCGGATCCGGATGCTGTCTCCATTTCTTAACGATATAACCGATCACAAAGGGAGCCAGACCTAAAACGATACCGCCGACAAGGATGAGAGAAAGGTTGTCCTTGATAAATGGGATGTTTCCGAAAAGATGTCCGGCTGAGAGAATGATGCCCGCCCAAAGAACAGCACCGACCGTTCCGCTGGCCTCGAAGTTCAGTCGATTCATTTTTGCGGCGCCGGCAACCAGCGGAGCAAAGGAGCGAATGATCGGAACGAAACGAGCAAGGACGATCGTGAGCTTTCCATGTTTGACAAAGAAGGCTTGAGTCTTTGCCATCTGCTGCTGATCAATCCATTTAATAGAGCCGTCATAGATCTTATTGCCAAGGTAGTACCCGATGGCGTAGGCCACGGTGTTCCCGAAACAGGCGCCGAGGGCTATGGCGAAGAACGCACCGAACGGGTCGAGGATGCCGGCTGCACTGGCAGCGCCCGAGACAAAGATAAGCGAATCGCCGGGCAGTAGGGCGCAAATGACGATTCCGGTCTCTAAAAAATAGACCGTAAAGAGAAATAAATAAACATAGATGCCGTATTCCGCCGACATGTGTGCGATGAATTGATCGCTGTTGCGGAACATTTCTAAGAATGCGGTAAAAAAGTCCATCGTTATCCTCGACTATTGAACTTGATTGTAGAAAAGGCATTAGGGCGCATAGAACCGAATTGCCCAAAGTAGTCTGAGGATTCGGCGAGTGGAGCTCTTGCAGGCCGATCGCGACTGCTATAAGGTTAGAAAACATGCTCTCACCGTGAAGAGACGAACAGAAAGACGAATCACATGGAAGACACAACATTGGAAGCAAAGCGTCCTGAAAGAAAAATTCAGGAGCTCTCGGATCAGTTAATTAGTCAGATTGCAGCCGGTGAAGTGGTTGAACGACCCGCGTCCGTTGTTAAGGAACTGGTCGAAAACGCCATCGACGCAGGTGCCGACTCGGTTGAAGTCCGCATCGAAGGCGGCGGTATCAAGCGCATCGTTGTCTCGGATAACGGCTGCGGTATTCCGAAGGACCAGCTTGCTTTAGCTGTTAAGCGCCATGCAACAAGCAAGGTTTTCAATCTGGATGAACTTGAAAGTGTGAGCTCGCTTGGGTTCCGCGGAGAAGCGCTTGCTTCGATCGCAAGTGTCTCTGACATGAAAGTGATTTCCAGAGTTGCCGGGGAAGATGCCTTCAGCATTGCCGACGGGGAGATATCTGCAGCCTCCGGCAATAAAGGCACACGAATTGAAGTTGCTGATCTCTTCTATAAAACTCCGGCACGCCGCAAGTTTTTAAAGAGCGAAGGCACGGAAGCCGCCCATTGCCAAACGGTAATTGAGCGCATTGCATTGGCCTATCCTGAGGTTGCCTTTTTGTTTGTCGCAAACGGGAAACCGATTATCAATCTTCCGGCCTCTTCTATTGAAGAACGATTGACGCGTCTGATGCCTCGAGACTTTAGAGATGCCCACCGCGCATTGGATACCAAGGCGCCGGCTCTTCGGCTTTACGGCTGGGTGTGTCTTCCGATCGCTGCACGCAGCCGCGCCGACTGTCAGTATTTCTATGTCAACGGTCGATTCGTTCGGGATAAGGTTTTGTCTCACGGCGTTCGGATGGCTTACCAAGACGTGCTGCACGGATCGAGCCAACCTAGCTATTGCCTATTCCTTCAGATGGATCCGCACAAGGTTGACGTGAACGTACACCCGACTAAGAGCGAAGTGCGCATGAGAGACTCTCAGGCTGTTCATCAATTTATCTTCCATGCAGTTGAGGATGCTTTAGCCAGAACGACCATCGTGGATCCTTCAAGCGGAGAAATTATGGACACTGCGCTGCCGTCTTCGCCGCGTGATGCTTCCGCGCAAACTCCTGCCGAGGCTCCGACGGCCGCTCCTTCAGTCAATCCGTCTCAGTTCAAGTATGCACAGCCTAAGCCTTCAAGGGCGAATACAGAAGCTTATTTGGATTTCTCATCCCCGCGGCCTAAGAGTTTCCAGAACTCCTTCCCGACGACCATTGCGGCGATGAAAGTAGATCAAGCGACCCTCTCTACGAGCCATACAACTCAGAAACCTTCGGCAGAAGTGTCTAAGGGACCCCAGCCGCTCGGACGGGCTGTCGGACAAGTCTGTGGAACGTTCATTATTGCTGAGAACTCAGCCGGCATGGTTTTGGTTGATATGCATGCCGCTCATGAACGTATCCTTTATGAGCGTCTCAAGAAGAGTTTTGATGAGCGCAAGATGCCGATGCAGGATATGCTCATTCCTCTAGTCTTTACCGTAACCACAGAGCAGATGGCGACCTTTGAAGATGCTCGTGAGGAATTGGAGCAGCTGGGATTGGAATTAAGTGCTGTCGGGCCGAACCAGCTGAGCCTGCGAAGCGTTCCGCAATTAATGATTAATCAAATTTCTCAGGCCGGCCCAACGATTGTGCGTGAGGTGCTCGATGATTTCCGTGAATATGGGAAGAGCACGGCAATGACGGAGAAGCGCAACGAAGTCCTCTCTCGAATGGCCTGTCATGCTGCGGTCCGCGTGAATCGCATTCTGACGATTGAGGAAATGGACGCGATTCTGCGGCAAATGGAACAGACGGATCGTGCAGACGAATGTAATCACGGACGTCCGACCTGGGTTCAGCTGACCGCTAAAGAGCTAGACAGTTTCTTTATGAGAGGTAAGTGAAGATGTCGAATTCTCAGGCCATTTTATTGTTGGGCCCGACGGCCAGCGGCAAGACTGCATTGGCGCTTCGCTTAGCCGAAGAAATTCCCAGTGAGATCATCTCGATCGATTCTGCCTTGGTCTATCGGCACATGGATATCGGTACGGCTAAGCCGACAAAAGAAGAGCTAGCAGCGGTTCCGCATCATCTCATCGACATCATTGAACCGACGGAAAGTTATTCTGCGGCTGATTTTGCACAGGACTGCGTAAGACTTGTTGAAGAAATCCGAAATCGCGGAAAAGTACCTCTGATTGTGGGCGGAACTATGCTCTATGCCAAGGCCGTTAGAGAAGGTCTTTCTCCGCTTCCGGCAACCGATCCGGCGGTTCGCGAAAAGATCGGAGTAGAACTGAGTGAAAAAGGCTTGCCGGCCCTTTATGAAAGGTTAAAAGAGGTTGATCCTAAAACCGCCGATCGTTTGGCGCCGGCAGATACCCAGCGCATCACAAGGGCTCTGGAAGTTTTTGAGATGACGGGTAAACCGATCTCAGAACTTACGGCTCAAAAAGGAGAGCCGCTTCTGAACCTCAGCTCCTATGCGCTGCTTCCTCCGGACCGAGCAGTGCTTCACGCGAGAATTGCAGAACGTTTTGAGCTGATGATTAAAAACGGCTTCTTAGAGGAAGTAAAAAATTTAATGGCCATGCCGGGCATGCATGCCGACCTTCCGAGTATGCGGTCGGTAGGCTATCGTCAGGCATGGAACTACCTTTCCGGGTTGACGACCTTTGATGCATTCAAAGAAGCGGGAATTGCTGCAACCAGACAGCTGGCAAAACGCCAGATGACATGGATGCGCTCTATGCAGAACACGCAGCTGCTCAATCCTGATGAAAAAGATGCTTCTTTAGCCGTGCTCAAAAAAGAAGCCGAACAAATTTTGTCCGGCTTGAAAATTAAGTTTTAGTGGCTTAGAACTTCGGGAAGAGTTTGTGTTCTTTAGAGGTCAGACCTTTCAATAAGGCTAAACCGCCTGTTCCGTGTCTGCCGAGAACAGAAACATTGGCGAGGTGTTTTCCGTTTCCGGAAATGAACACAATCGCGTGCATCTTGTTGTTGGCACTGACATAGGTAAAGCGATAAGCATTCTGTCCCGGAATCTGAACCGGATTGCCGAGAACTCTCATTCCCTGCTGCTTGTAGTTGTTTGCCATGATTTGAGCGGTTTCTTTCGGGGCTTTGTCCGAAGGAATGACGGTGATGAGCACGCCTTCCCCTGCCTTACGGCTGGCGAATAAAGTTGCGAAGGTATTCGGTGGAACAGAGCCCGGCTGCATTTTCTGCTGAGCCCAGTCACCGGTCAGCGGTAAAGAAAAGTAGGGGCAGGTGAAATCAGCAGCGGCTGCAGGAAGGCAGACAAAAGCTGCGCAGGCGGCAACGGCTGAAGTGAAAGCGAAAAATTTTCTTCTTAGCACGATGATCATCCTTAGGATTGTTTGTAACAAAGTATTTCTTGTTCTAGTGCTTTTGGCATGAAAAAAGCGCCGGATGACCGACGCTTTTAGAACAAACACTCAGAGGTGCTAATTACCTGATGCAACGTTCAAAACATTGCCTTCCAAGTCTTGTCGGGAGCCGCTGTTGAGTTTTGCGCGTTCCTTATCGCGGATCTCTTCTGCACGCTCGCCGACCCAGTAATTGGCGTTCTTGATGCCGAGTTTTTCCGGGTGGAAAACCGGGTCAAGACCGATAGCCAGCTGCTTTTCATAGTCGCGCAAGCAGAGGAATGCCTTCTTGTTCAGCAGCAAAATGGCGATGATGTTCAGCCAAGCCATCAGACCGACGCCGATGTCGCCCACGGCCCATGCCAAATCCGCCGTTTTAACGGCGCCGAAGATGCAGGAGCCCATGACAAACAGCTTGAGGATGAAGAATAAGAACGGACGGTGTAGTTTTCTATTGATGTAGGAAACGTTGGTTTCTGAAATGTAGTAATAAGAAAGGATCGTTGTGAAGGCAAAGAAGAACAGAGCGATGGCAACGAATGCCTGTCCGAATCCGGGCATTAAGCCTTCAACCGCAGCCTGGGTGTAGGCAGGACCTGTGGCGACGTCTTTCAGACCGATGAACATCGGGGCATTGTCGGGACCGACAACGTTATAGCTTCCGGTGATGAGGATCATGAAAGCGGTGGCAGAGCAAACGAGCAGCGTGTCAACGTAGACAGAGAAGGCCTGAACCAACCCTTGTTTTGCCGGGTGGCTGACGGAAGCTGCGGAAGAAGCGTGAGGGCCGGTACCTTGGCCTGCTTCATTAGAGTAGATGCCGCGTTTGACACCCCAGGAGACTGCCAGACCGATGATGGCGCCGAAAGCAGCGTCTACACCGAAGGCGCTCTTGACGATGAGCACAAGGACGTCGTCCAGCAGGTCAACGTGCATGAATACGATGACCAGAGAGAAAATCACATAGGCCTGAGCCATGAAGGGCACGACCAGTGTTGTGAAGGCTGCGATTCTCTTTAAGCCGCCGAACACAATGAAGGAGAGCAGAGCTGCGATGAAGCCTGCGGAAATTGCCGGAGCGATGCCGAAGGCGTTTTCCATGGAGGTTGCAATTGCATTAGCCTGCACGCCGGGAAGGAAGAGGCCGCAGGAGAAGATGGTGACAATCGCGAAAAGCCAGGCAAACCACTTGATGCCTAAGCCGCGTTCAATGTAGAAAGCAGGGCCGCCGCGGTATTCGCCGTTGATTTTTTCTTTATAGACCTGACCGAGGGTGGATTCGACGAAAGCAGAAGAGGCGCCGAGGAATGCAACCATCCACATCCAGAAGATGGCGCCGGGGCCGCCGAACGTAATGGCAGTCGCCACGCCGGCGATGTTGCCCGTACCGACACGACCTGCAAGGGTCATGGACAAAGCTTGAAAAGAGGAAACACCGGTGACGTTGTCTTTCGGCTGAAAGAGCAGCTGCCACATATGTTTAAGATGTCTGAGTTGTAAGAAACCGCCGCGCAGAGAGAGGAAAAGACCGGCGCCGAGGCAAAGGTAAACCAATGCCGGGGACCAGACAATTCCGTTGACGGTATTAATAAATGATTCCATTTGGCCAAACTCCGAAGGCTTTAAAGTTATTTCTAAAAATAAGGTACCGCAAATTAAATCAAGTTCACGATACAAAAATTAGTTTTTTTTTTAGTTTTGCAAATAAAAATCCCGCGAAAATCTCGATTTCCTCGGTTTTTTGCGCTATATGGACAAAACAAAAGCCGGGCGAACCCGGCTTCGGTCGAGAGCTGAATTGGATTCAGCTCCGAAATGTTACAGTAAATTAACGCTGGACTTTCTCAAGGATCGGTTCGGAAACGCCCTTCATGCCGACAAGAGTCAGAGCGGTCAGGAAGGCGAGCTGGGGACCTTGGAAAGCGTCTTTAGCATTCCAGCGTTCGGACAGGGCATGGTTGTTTTCTTCCGTGCCGCCGGCGCCGAGCGTCGTAGCCGGCAGGCCGTAGAAAAGAGGCACGTTCTGGTCTGTTGCGGCCAGTGTGTATTTATCCAAAGAAATGCCTAAGGACAAGAGAGAACCGTAAGCAGCCTGGATGACGGAGGCGTCATCGGCGTTCATGCCGGCAGGACGGTCACCGATCTGTTCGATCTTCAGGGAGACCATGCCGTCGCCTTCAAGACCCCAGCGCATATTTTCTTCGTCGCAGGCGGCTTCAATGGTTTCGAGAACGGTCTTAACGAAAGCTTCGAGCGCGGGCTGATTGAAGCTGCGGATGTCGAGTTCGGCTTCAGCGCGTGCGGCAATGGCGTTGACGCTGGTACCGCCCTTGATTACGCCGAAGTTGAAGGTGCACTTCGGATCGGTCGGAACTTTGAGTTCATCAACACGGACGATAGCGCGGGACAGGCCGTGAATAGCAGAGCCGACGATACCGAACTTGTGGAGGCTGTGCCCGCCGGGGCCTTCGAAAATAATGCGGAAGCGCTTGCAGCCGACAGCGCCGCGCAGGATGCGGTGAACGTTGGCGGAGTCGATGGCGATCATGCCGTCATAGTCGTTCTTTTCTTTGAAGAGCGCTTTGCAGCCGCGTAAGTCGCCGTTGCCTTCTTCGCCTAATGTGCCGACGAAGACGATGTCGCCGACGGTTTCAATGTTGTTTTCGTTCAGGCAGCGGATAACCTGCAGCATGGAGGCTAAGCCTGCAGCGTCATCAGAGATTCCGGGTGCGGCGTAGACGTCTCCGTCTCTGTGAACTTTGCAGTCCGTGCCGGCGGGGAAGACGGTGTCGATGTGAGCGCCGACGACGAGTGTGGGACCGCTGCCGGTGCCTTTTCTGCGGCCGATGACGTTGCCGATGGCGTCCTGTTTGACGTCCGTCAGACCGTACTGTTTGAACATGCCCAGAAGGACTTTGGCTCTTTCTTCCTCATGGAAGGGAGGGGCCGGAGTTTCAGTCAAAATGATCTGGTCGGCAATGCGCTTTTCCTGCTGCTTGACGGCCAGCTCGAGAGCTGCCTCAACTTGAGCGTTAGAGCGCAGGGTTTTGATGATGTCTTGTGTTTTTTCTGTGCAGACGGGACGCGGATCGGTCATATCTTTCCTTTGAGGTTGTTCGATAAAAAAACAGGATGCCTTGGTTCACCAATAACCCTCAATTGTTTCAGAAAGTTGCCGTCGTGAAAAGGTGGGGGAGTGGCAAAAGATATTTAAGGGAGAAGTTCACAATAATCATCGAAAAATTAGAATAAACGAGTTTGTCTGAAAAAACAAAAAGCGGAGGCCTTTCGGCGCTCCGCTCGGTATTGCACGCAGGAAATCTTAGAGGGCGGTGATACGTTCGATCTGTTTGCCCGGATCGACGACGATTGCCTTCATGCCGCGTTTTTCAATAGCGTCTTTACCGTGTTCGGTACAGATGACGGTTGCGCCCTTAGAAACTAATTCTCCGTTAAAGAGAACCTTGCGGCCTTCAATGAAGGAAGCCACAGGCATCTGAGTGGCAAAGTCGTACACGGTGATATCAGCGTCTGCGCCGACAGAAAGGTGACCCTTGTTTGCCAGACGAAGCATACGCGCCGGGTTCAGAGAGGTCTTCTGTGCGAACTCACTGAGGCTCAGAATATCGAGTTTTACGAGAGACAGACCCTGAGAAAGGATGACGTTGCGGGGAATACAGCCCCCGTCGGTGGAAATCGCATCAACGACGAAGGAGCCGTCATCGCGTTTGGCCTGAGCCAAGGCGATACGGGGCAGCGGCGGATTGATGTTGAAGCTTCCGCCGACATTTGTGTCTGCTGCTTCCCAGCGGCGAAGGGCTTCTTCGCCGGTCATCAGGTCGGAATAACCGCCGGCGTCGTAAACCACGAAGGCTTTACCGGCTAAGAGTGCGGCTCTGACGCCGTCTTTGTCTTCGGTGAAGCCGAGGGCTCTCAGGCAGTTGCCTGTCACCTTAGACTGGATCTTGCCGTCCTTGTCGCAAGTCAGGCGTGTGCCGTTCTTCGGAGAGACATAGCTTTCGCAGAAGATGTTGGGATTGGCTTTGAGCAGGTCAATGGCGATAGCTGTTTCTTCCATGGCGTCTTTGATGGCGCCGCGGCAGTAGGCGTTGATGTGAGCCAAATGCAACGGATAGCCGTCGGCCATCTTCACGGCTTCAATCATGCCGTTGATGTTGGAGCCGTTCTTCGTTGTGCCGGCATGCCAGGCAACGTAGGCTCTGCGTTCCAAAGCGGTGCGGATCAGCAAGGAAGAGACTTCGGGTTCGAGCGGATAGTGGCCGCCGAGGAGTTTGACGCCGAGAGCACCTTCTTCCAGGGATTTATCGATCAAGTCGATCATTTCCTGCTGAGAAGGATTGGCATCTTTGAAGGTAAAAGGAGGGGAGGCGAACTGCAGGATCGCCATGTTAATGCCGACGCCGTATTTAGGGACGTTGTCAAGAATGTTATCCAGAGGACCGGCCATATCCAGGCAGGTCGTGACGCCGTTCATGGCCAGCATTCTCGGGCCGAAGGGAGAGCCCCACATTTCACCGAGGTGAACGTGGCTGTCAATGATGCCGGGCTGGAGTGTTTTACCGGTGAAGTCGATGACTTCTTTAGCTTCTTCCGTAATGTCGCGCTGGACCTTGGCAATTTTGCCGTCCTGAATAGCGACATCGGCAACGCCGTTGACGGAATTCAGCGGATCGACGACCCAAGCATTCTTGAGAAGTAAGTCGTACATGTTTTCTCCTTAGGATTAATTGATCAAAGGAAGATCAATATGTTTTGAAGATCTCTTTAATTTTTTCCTGATCAAGCCCGAACTTCTTAAGGCTTAACTGAAGCAGGATTCTTGCTTTTTGAGGATTTAAGGTTCCTGAGGGAATAATACCGTTGACTTGCCACCGCGTCATCCCCTCTGTTACAGGTCCGCTTCCGGTCCTGCTGGAACGCACGCAGATGACGTTCCGGGCCTTCTGAAGGACGGGTTCGAATACCAACGGAACGGAACCGTTTCCAGTGCAGCTTAAAACAATGCCGTGATAGTCCTTGTCAATGGCTGCTTCGAGAAAGTCTGAGTTTTGGTCGGCGCAGCAAAGAAGCGCGCAGACTTTCGGATACTTGTCAGCAGTGTCTGTTTCGTCGACTTCGAAGCAGGATTGAAGCGTGTGCGGTTTGGCGGACTCGGTCAGAAATTCAATTTGATCTCCGATGATGTATCCGAGCGGGCCGCTGTTCGGAGACTTGAAGGTTTCAACGGCTACGGAGTTGGTTTTGACGACGTCGCGAGCCCCGTGAATGGCGCCGTTAAGCGCAACGAGGACACCTTTGCCTTGCGCTTTGGGAGAGCCGGCCAAACGCACGGCGTTTAGAAGATTTAAAGGTCCGTCGGCAGAGAGGGCCGAGGCCGGTTTCATGGAGCCTGTGAAGACGACAGGTTTATCTGTCTTCAAAGTCAGATTCGCAAAGAATGCGGTCTCTTCCATGGTGTCGGTCCCGTGCGTCACGACAAAACCGTCGTAGTCGTCCTCAGACAGCTTATTGATGAGACGCACGAGTTTGAGCCAATTAGAGAGGTTTATATTGCTCGAACCAATATTGAAGACTGAGAAAGTGGCAATTTCAGCGATGTCATTGAGCTCCGGCAGAGCCGTCACAATCGTATGAATATCGGCATCCGTGATGCTGTAGCCCGTCATTTGTGTTGCAGTCGAACCGCTGCTGACGATTGTGCCGCCGGTGCCGATGACTGCGATTTTAGGTTTTGTCATGACTGACCTCGCTGGTTTGAGGTGTAGTTGTGAAGCGGGAAGTTTTTTCTTCCCGCGCTGAGAAGTTCTTTTTATCTCATAAAGATGGCAAGGAGAATGACGGCGACGACCATCGGAAGGAACGTTCTCTTTGCAACATCGAATGGGTTGGCTTTAGCCAAGCCGGCAACAAGAATGGTGATACCGGCAATCGGGGAAGCCGTACGACCAGCGGCGCCGGCCAAGAAAGCCAGAGAGCCGAGACTGTGGATCTGCATTCCGAATTCCTGAGCGTGCGGTGTAACGGCACTGTTAAAGGCCATGGCACCTGCGTCGCCGCTGCCCATCAGAACGGAAAGGACGAACGGTCCGATGGAGCCGCCCCACTGAGCAATTTCCTTGGACTGGACCATCAAAGCGATGAGGCCTTTAATCAAGCCGGAAGCAGTTAAACCGGCCGCCAACACGCCCGCCGCAATGATGATGCCCATGATGCTTCCGTAAGAGTCGCCCATGCCCTTGAAGAACTGCTTGGAGAACTTCTGCGGGTCGCACATGGCAACGATCAGACAGACGATCGTACCGATCAGCATGGCTTGTGCGACGCCCATCTTGACGGAAGGAATCCAGAACGTGAACACGAGCATGAGGATGATCGGGATCAGCGGAACGAAAGCCTTGATGGGGTTGGCTTTGAAGTTAGAAGGTTCTGCATCGGAGGCGGGGTTGGCTTCAGCGATTTTTTCGCCTTTGTTGTCGCCCAAAACCCAGCAGACAATGCACAGGCCGACGGCACCTACCACACCGATCATCAAGGAGTAGATGCCGTGGTAGCTGATTAAGTCCATGATGGACATATGAGCCATGTCGGAAACGTAGGCATTGTGAGACAAGCCCGGAGAAAGCAGGGAGCCCGTGGTACCCATCAGAACGGCGGCTGCCGCGGCAGCCGGTTTGAAGCCGGCCCTAAGAAGCAGAGGAATCAAAGTCGTACCCACAACGGCGCCGACACCGGCAGCAGAGGGAATAGCGATGTTGATCGCAAAGGTGAGCAGCGAAGTGATCGGAATCATCAGAATACCGACGTTGCGGATCGGACGGGTCAGGTAATGCACTAAAGAACGGTCGCATTCGGTGAACGTGACGCAATAGGCAAAACCGGTAGCCGAGCAGATGGCCATGATCAAAGCGCCGTTGGTCATGGTTTTGGCAAAGGCGTTTAAGCCTGCCATCGGGGTGAGGGAAATGCAGCAGAGAATGAAACCGCCCCCGAACAGCACCATACGAGTTTCGTACTGCTTGATCAGCATGTAGCACATGACGATCAGGACGAGGATGGCAATCCAGCCTGTGATTGGCATAGTTTTCTCCTTTTTGGGATTTTTGGTTGGAAACCTCTTTTGTGGTTTGAGGCTATACCAATATTTTAGGATTCGGCTTCGGAAACCGAAGAATAAGATCTATGCCGTTTTGGAATACTTTAGATTTTCTAAATTGTCATTTATTTGTATGGAATCAATGAAATAAGTTTCTATCCAACCGTAAATCCATCTTTGACCCAAGGCGCAAATTTGAGACTTTCGGGAATAATATTCTCTTGCACGAACTGTTTGGCAATTTCAGCAATGACCTCGGATTCCACGACAAATTCTTGTTCCCGTCCAATTAAATACACTTCGCGGCTAAAGTTTGGTTTCTGCATTTCACGGACGATGAAATGAGAATGCATATGGATGTTTTCAATCACGGTTGTCGGCCGCGAAAACCCCCAGCCGATGCCTTGAGAGACGAGCGTGACCAGAAGAGAGTTAGTGTCGACAGATATTTTGTCGGGGAATCTTAGCCCGTGCGTTTTCATGAACATCTCATTGATCTCACCGGCGCCGCTCTCGTTCCAATAGCGGATCAGCGGCAGCCCGCAGACGGCAAGACGCTGCCAAGTCCAGTTTTGATCCGGGTCTTTCTCAAAAGGTTTGGGAAGAATTAAAACGGACGGTTCATGAAAAAGCAGTTTCCTAAAGACATGTGAAGGTTCGGTTGAAACGTCATTAGTGATAATGAGGTCGAGCTTTCGTTCGATGAGTCTCTGTATCAGAACATTGGCGCTGGCGGTCAGCATGACGATCTGGGACAGATTCGGCAGAAGATTTTTGAGGATCGCCAGGCCCAAATTTAAATGCAGGCTTTCCAAGATTCCGATGCGCAGAATCGGCTTAATGTAGTTTTTACTCTGCAGAGAGGATAAAGAGCGCGTCATCTCGCCTTTGAGACCCCGAAGCTGACGGTGCAGCAAATGAGCTTCCGGTGTTAGCGTCAGCGGCCGGGAGTTGCGTATAAACAACTCAAATCCGATGGCGTTTTCAAATTTCCGAATGATCTTCGAAACAGCAGACTGAGTGATGCCCAGGGCATGCGCAACTGCAGAAAAGCTTCGCAAGTCGCAGCACATGAGAAAAACTCGGGTTTCGCTGCTCAAGATGGAGTCGGTGATAGGTTTGCTCATGGTCGTCCTCGAAGCCGATTACTTTTTCAGTGTAATGAAACTAAAAACAAATGAGCCTCCCGAAGGAGGCTCAATTAGCGAGAATACTAATGCTTAGCGAACGACGCAGGGTGCTTCGCCGGCAGGCAGGGCTTCGATCGCTCCGATGCGATAAACCGTTTCGCCGGCAGCTTCCAAAGCTTTCTGAGCTTTTTCGGCATCTTCGGCGGCGACGATGACGGCCATGCCGATGCCGTTATTGAAGACGCGATACATTTCATGATCTTCGATATGGCCTTCCTGCTGGAGCCAGTCAAAAACAGCCGGACGCTTCCAGGAACCTGCTTTGATGACGCACTGAGTGCCTTCGGGCAGGACGCGGGGAATATTTTCAAGCAGTCCGCCGCCTGTGATATGGGCCATGCCTTTAATGGTTACGCTCTTCATGGCTTCAAGAACCGGTTTGACGTAGATGCGGGTCGGTTCCATGACGGCGTCAGCTAAGGTCTTTCCGTCGGAAAGTTCGGTTGTCCAGGGCTTGCCGGAAACTTCCACAACCTTACGGATTAAAGAGAAACCGTTGGAGTGGGGGCCGCTCGAAGCCAGTCCGAGAACAACGTCACCCGGTTTGATATGGCTGCCGTCAATAATTTGGCTCTTTTCGACGATACCTACGGCAAAGCCCGCAAGGTCGTATTCTCCGGCCGGATACATGCCCGGCATTTCAGCGGTTTCACCGCCGATCAATGCGCAGCCGGCAAGTTCGCAGCCGTGTGCGACGCCTTTGACAACGCGTTCGGCAACGTCAACATCAAGATGACCGCAGGCGAAGTAGTCAAGGAAGAATAAAGACTTAGCGCCTTGAACCAGGATGTCATTGACACTCATACCGACCAAGTCCTGGCCGACGGTGTCGTGACGATTCAGCAGGAAAGCGAGTTTCAGTTTGGTGCCCACGCCGTCTGTTCCGGTAACCAGAACCGGTTCTTTGTAATCTTTGGAGATTTCAAATAAAGCGCCGAAACCGCCGATAGAACCGAGAACGCCGGGAATCAGCGTTTTTTTAGCGAAGGGTTTGATGCGTTCAACTAACTCGTCGCCGGCGTCGATGGAGACTCCGGAGTCTGCATAGGAAAGAGTTTTTGTCATCTTTAACAGCTTTGAGATTGAAGATTGGGAATTGCTCAATTTTAGAGGAGAAAAGGCCTCTGAGCGGTAATTCAATTCCGCCGATGCGGTTAATTGCTAACAAAGCTATCCTGCAGGTGTTTTGTGAAGCAGAGAAAACAAAAGCCGGCGATGAGCCGGCTCTGAGAAACGAATGCAAATTAATAATGTTCGGCAGAAATGATCTTGTGGGTAAGAGCTTTGGCGCTCATTGCTCCGAACGGTCCGCGACCGTCGGATAAAAAGATTGCGGGCGTCCCTTGAAGACCGAGGTAATCAGCCAACGCGATGTTCTGTTCGATCATTTCTTCCGAATATTCATTCGACATTCCGGTGGGCATCTGATCGTATTTCATCCAGCGGACTAAGGCGTCTGCCTTGTCGGCGCTGGAGTAGATGCAGCCGGCGATCTCTTTGGATTCTTCGCTTAAGAACGGCCAAATGTAGCAGTAGATGGTGACGTTCATTAAATTGGCGAGCGTTTCGCGGCTGAGCCGTTTGCAGTAAACACACATCGGATCCATGAAAACAGCGAGCTTGCTCACACCGTTGCCTTTCACTACCTTGATTGCGTTTTCTCTAGGCCATCGTGATTCATTAAATGTCATTGTCATGGATTTTCCTCCGATCCAGTTCAGCCTAGGATAAACCCGAGGAAAAGACGACGGGGGCGAGCTGTTTCGTTTTGAGTAGCAACGAGAAAGGCCGATTAATCTCAGTCTTACCGAGAAACCTTTAGAATCCGAAAAGTACACAAACAGACTGATGCAGGTTAACGATTTGGTTGAATCCGAGAAAGACAAGAAGGAACAAATAAGGGGTCAGCTTCCTTTGGATTTTTTCCCTGAAAAACAGCCGACTCTCTCTAATTTTATTGTGGGGTCGAACAGCGAAGCTGTCGCCGTGATTTCCGAGCTGAAGGAAGGACGCGGACCGCAGTTTAGTTACCTTTGGGGATACGAAGGTGTGGGCAAAACACACCTTGTACGCGCTTTGGGCAAACAAAGCGAGGGCGTTCCTGCTTTCGACGAAAACCGCACAATCTACGCCGTAGACAATGTCCAAGATCTGAGGCCGGAACAACAGCAGGAGCTGTTCGTTCTATACAACACCGTGCGGGAGCATCCCGGAACCCATCTTGTCGTGACTGCAGACCGCAGTCCGAAAGATTTTGAACGTCAGGGCTTTCGCAAAGACCTCACCAGCCGTTTCAGTTGGGGCGTGGTTTTTGAGCTCTCTCCGCTGTCCGACGAACAAAAGCGTCAGGTTATTCTGGAGGCGGCTTCTCAGACCGGCCTGAAAGTGGCGCCGGAAGTTCTGAACTGGATCGAGAATAATTTTCCGCGCGACATGCACACGATGAGTAATCTGCTTCACAGCTTGGATCGTTATGCCATGTCAGCAAAAAGAGCCGTGACCATCCCCTTAATTAAAGAATGGCTCGAACGCAATCAAGACACAAAGGAAGATCGGTGAAATACGCGTTTTTTGATTTAGACGGCACCTTGATTCCCGTCGACAGCTCAATCCTGTGGGCCGAAACTTTGCTTTCCCACGTCGGCAAAGACGAAAAGCAGCTTCGCGCCGAACGAATTCAATACGACGTCGACTATAAAAACGGCTGCCTCGATATCAATAAATTCGAAGATTTTGAAATGAAGCTGCTGGCGCGTTTCCCGCGCCGCGAACTCGATGAACTCCGAGTTCAGTATTTAAAGCGGGACATCATGCCGCACGTACTGCCCATCGCAGTGGATCTCGTCAAAAAATACCGTGAGGCCGGTGCTAGAGTTGTCATGATTACTGCCTCATACCGTTACGCGGTGGAACCGATTGCCGAGCTTTTCGGTATTCGTGACCTGATCTGCGCCGAACCGGACGAAAAGCCCGACGGAGAGTTTACAGGGCGCTGGATCAGTGAAAACTTTGCAGCGCAAAAGGTCGTTAACGCCGAGCGTTTTATACAGAAGTGCGGCGGTTCAACGGCGGATCTGAAGGAGTCGGCGTTCTTTTCCGATTCCATGAACGATTTTCCGCTGCTTGATCATGTGGCCCGTCACGGAGGAAAGACTGTAGCAACGAATCCCGATGACCGATTAAGAAGTACGGCTCAGGAGAGACATTGGGAAATTCTGGAATTATTCAGCGAACATAAGCTGTTCTAAGAGCTGTGTCCGTGCGGAGTACGAGAGTTGGTTAAAGAAGAAGAGGGCTTCAAAGCGAATGTGCCGACAAAAATTCGGAAGAGAGCTCATATTGTTCCGAGAGAAGAAAACGGAATTGACCTCTCGGCCGTGAGTCCTTTTGCGATATCCGTCTGTCAAAAACTTCAGGATGCCGGATACAAAGCTTTTATTGTCGGCGGTGCCGTACGAGACCTGCTGATCGGGGTCAAGCCGAAAGACTTCGATGTGGCGACCGATGCGACCCCGGAAGAAGTCAAAAAAGTCACAAGACGCGCCATCATTATCGGAAGGCGGTTCCGTCTGGTTCATGTCAACAAGGGTGCTGAAACAATTGAAGTTGCGACCTTTCGCGGCTTTGCCAAACAAGGTGTGACGAAAGACGAGGACGGCGTCATTACCAATGACAACGTTTTCGGGGAACAGTATGAAGACGCCGCCCGCAGAGACTTCACCGTCAATGCGATGTATTTCGACCCCATCAGCGGCGACCTATATGACTACCACCACGGATTAGACGATATCCGTGAGAGAAAAATCCGCATGATCGGAGATCCGGCCACTCGTTATCGTGAGGATCCCGTCCGCATCCTCCGTGCGATCCGAATCGCCGCCAAACTCGGTTTTACGATCGATGAGAAAACCGCCGCCCCGATGCATTACATGCAGACGCTGCTGCTCTCGGTTCCGAGTGCACGTCTGGCGGATGAATTCTCGAAGATGGTTTTAAGCGGATCTGCTGTTGCCTGCATGGAGCTCATGAACCGCTATGACATCAGCATTCCGATTCCGCTCTTTGATGTTCTGAAACGCACTTTCGGTCTTCCTTTTGTTCGCAAGGGTCTGGAGCGCTGTGACGCTCGTGTCGCGCTCGGTAAGTCGATTTCGACGAGCTTCCTCTTTGCCGTTCTTCTGTGGCACGAGATGAAGGAAGAAGTGGCGAAGTCCACCGGCAAAACACCGGGACAGATTTACGAAGAAGCCGCCAAGAAAGTGGCCGACAGCTATCGCTGGGACGGACTGCAGTCCCGCTACGTCAGCGACATGGCCATTATTTGGAAACTTCAGCCAAGATTTTTAGTCAGGAGCCGCCGCGCTGCGATGAAACTTCTTCAGCATCCGCGCTTCCGCGCCGCTTATGACTTCCTTTTGCTTCGCGCTTCCAGCGGCGATGCCTCCCACGAGCTCGCCGATTGGTGGACGGCCTACGAAGGCGCAACCGATGAGGAACGTCTGGAGATGAGCAAAGAAGCCGAGCACCAGGACCGCAAGGAGCGGGAGCGCCTGCGTCAGGAAAGAGCTGCCGAGGGTAAGTCGGAAGAAGGTGAAGCCGACGGCGAGGAAAAAGAAAAGAAAAAACGCCGCAGAAGACGCAAGAAACGTTTCGACAGAAGTAAGCCGTCCAAGTCGGAGAAGGCTTCGTCTGACAAAGAAAAGGTATCCAAGTAAGCCATGATGCTGCAGGCATTTATCGGGCTCGGCGCAAATCTCGGCGAGCCCGAATCTACATTAAAGGAAGCAGTTCTCCGAATTGCCGATATTCCGGGTGTCCGCTTCGTTCAAGTCTCCTCACTTTATAAAACAGAACCCATTGATTCGAGCGGTCCGGACTACACCAATGCCGTCCTGGAGATAAAGACGGAACTGTCTCCGCGAATGTTGCTGACACAACTTTTAGCAATTGAGTCGGACCTGGGACGTGTGCGTCCTGCGGGCGTCCATAATGCGCCCCGTACGATTGATTTAGACCTTCTTACTGTCGGAGAGCAGCGCTCCGACGATCCGTTTGTTCTCCTTCCGCATCCGCGCATGACGGAGCGGGCCTTCGTGTTAGTTCCTCTTGCAGAGATAGCACCGCAGTTTAATATTGCGGGAAAAGGTCAGGTTCAAGCCTTTTTGGCTTCTACGGCTGACCAGCGAATTAACCGATTTAAATCTGCCGAGGAGTGGTTCGGCAATTTAGGAGAATGCAATGGATCAGAAAACGGAACGCAAGCCCGTTAGACTCAGCACCATCAAGAAGATGTACGAGGCAGGAGAGCCGATCGTGATGCTCACCTGCTATGACGCAACTTTCTCTTCCGTTGAAGATGAGGCCGGTGTAGACATCAAACTCATCGGAGACTCTCTCGGCATGGTGATGCAGGGACGTGAGACAACGCTTCCCGTGACCATTGACGACATGGTTTATCACACCGCCTGCGTCGCTCGCGGCAATAAGTACGGCCTGGTTTTAGCAGATATGAATTTCGGCAGCTACCTTGTCAATGAAGACGAGGCTGTGGCTAATGCCGTAAAACTGATGCAGGCCGGCGCCCACATGGTTAAATTCGAAGGCGGCACAGAAGTTTGCCCGCTGGCTCGCCGCTTAACAGCGATGGGCATTCCCGTTTGCGGTCACGTCGGATTTACACCTCAATCCGTTAACGCTATCGGCGGCTACTTCGTCCAAGGCAAGACTAAGTCCGGAGAAGAAAAGCTCATGGCCGACACTCTGGCTCTGCAGGAGGCCGGCGCATCCATGATCGTTCTGGAAATGGTTCCGGCAGACGTTGCCAAACGAGTGACGGAAGCTTTGAGCATTCCGACAATCGGTATCGGCGGAGGCCTAAATTGCTCCGGTCAGGTTTTAGTATTACAAGATCTGCTGGGAATCTTTCCCGGCCGTAAACCGAGATTTACTAAAAACTTTATGGAGGGAGCCGCAAGCATCAAAGAAGCGGTGGCTAATTACGTGAATGCCGTTAAAAACCGCGAATTTCCGGCGCCTGAGCACTCCTTCTGATTTTTGAAAAAAATGAAAGTTGTTCACACAATCGAGGCTCTTCAGGAAGAGCTCAAAGGAAAGAAGAATATTGCTTTGGTTCCGACCATGGGCAATCTTCATGAAGGTCATCTGCATCTTATGCAGGAAGCCGGTAAGTACGGCGACACGGTGGTTGCGTCGATTTTTGTCAATCGTCTTCAGTTCGGCCCGAACGAGGACTTCGACCAGTATCCCAGAACTTTGGAAGAGGACTGCAGAAAGCTTGAAGAGCAGGGTGTCGTTGATTATGTCTTTGCGCCGAGCGAAAAAGACATGTATCCGCAGCCTCAGACTTTCCGCGTGAAGCCCGATCCTGCCTTGGCTGATATTCTCGAAGGATTTTATCGTCCGGGATTTTTTGAAGGCGTCTGCACGGTTGTTATGAAGCTTTTCTGCATTGTGCGACCGGACGTCGCAGTTTTCGGTAAAAAAGACTACCAGCAGCTGACGATCATCAAGGAAATGGTCCGCCAGTTCGGCATGCCGATCCGCATTGTTCCGGCAGAACTGCAGCGCAATCAGGAAACCGGACTGGCGCTCTCTTCCCGCAATCGTTACTTGAGCGCACAGGAACTTGAAGACGCTACATTGCTCTACAAGACAGTCAAAGGCGTTAAAGATGCGCTGGAAGCCGAGACGGCAGATCCGGACGTGTTGGAAGAAAGAGCAATGAAGATGCTCGACGGTCACGGCTGGATTCCTGATTATGTCGCCGTGGTTCGCAGAAGCGATCTGCTCGCACCGACAAAAGACGATCTGGTTAAAAGAACGCCGTTAGTCGTTTTAGCAGCCGCAAAAATCGGCACCACACGTTTGATCGATAACGTCGAAGTGTTCTAAAAATCTAAGTACGAGTTCTCAAGTGCCCGGAAGAGCGGCTTGAGAACGAAGATAAGTTTTTTATCCGGTCGGTTAGACCGGATTTTTGTATCCGCCTCTCTTCTGCTGAGAGACAGAAAAGGAAAATCGATGATTGTTCGAATTGCTGAAATTCAAGTGGACCCTGCGAATCTCGATGAGTATCTTGAACGCGCGCGGACGATCGGCGCAGATTCTGTGGCCAATGAACCTGGCGTTATCGCGATTTTTCCGATGCAGGATAAGCGAAACCCGGGCCAAATCCGAATTTTAGAAATTTACGCGGATGAAGCAGCGTACCACGCGCATTTGCAGACGCCTCATTTCCTGACGTACAAGACTTCAACACTGAGCATGGTTGAAAAACTTGACCTAGTCGACATGAACCCGCTTGATGAAGCAGCAATGCCGTTGATCTTTAAAAAGCTTGCTGACCGCAAGTAATCACACGGCCTAAGCGTTAATTTTTCCTTCCTCGAACCGGAGACGCGACTACGAGGTTTGGTGTGCCGCAGCCGCTGAGCGTATTTTTTGTCTGAAGATCTTGCCGAGACTCCCTCGCAGATTTCTGTCTAATGGATTTACCTAGGGGTTTGCGTTATTCCTGCTGAAAAGCGGCCCAATGTGGGTTTGACTGTGGCATGATGATCAGAATGGCCGCGACGTATACGCGGTGACGAATTCTTCTATTGGAGTCTATTAAATGTTGATTAAAAAGCTGCTTTGGACAGCATGCGCTGCAATCGCATTGACTGCTTCCGCCGGTATTAATGCTGAAGAGTATGTCGTCGGAACAGGTGCGACTTATCGTCCCTTCGAATATGAAACACCGCAGAAAGAGCTTGTCGGTTTCGACGTTGATTTGATGCGTGCCATCGCAAAGGCCGAAGGTTTTGACGTTAAGTTCATCAACACACCGTGGGAAGGCATTTTCGCGACTGTCGATAAAGGTGACCGCGACATCATCATGTCCGGCATTACGATTACCGACAAGCGCAAACAGGTTGTCGATTTCTCCAAGCCCTACTTCCTGGCTCATCAGCTGATCCTGACCGATAAGTCCGTCAAGATTAACAAGCTTTCCGACCTCTCCAAAGGCAGCGTAGCTGTTGTGAGCGGTTCTGCCGGTGACGTTGCCGCTTCCAAGGCATTCGGCAAAGCCTCTACAAGAATTCGTCGTTTTGACAACACTCCGCTTGCTCTGGAAGAACTGAATCAGGGCGGTGTCGTCGCTGCAATCGGTGATATCGGTGTTCTGGCTTTCTACGCTCGCAACAATCCCGACAAGCACTTCAACATGACCCGTGATCCGGCCTTCGAAGAACAGTATTTCGGTATTGCTGTTAAGAAAGGCAATCAGAAGCTGATCGATAAAATCAACGCCGGTCTCGATAAGGTTGTTGCCAGCGGTGAATACAACAAGATTTATCGCAAGTGGTTCGGTACTGATGCACCGAAGCTTCCTCAGTAACAGGAACTAACCAATGAAATTGCCCGATCTACATGGTCGGGTAATTTTTAAATAAAATCTCGGGAATTTTTAATACCAAGGAGCGAACGTGGGCGGATTTCGGTACGAAGTAATTACAGAATATTGGCCTCTCTTCTTAGAAGGCGCCAAGATGACCATCCAAATTACGGTGATTTGCGTCACCTTGGGTGTGATTTTGGGTATGGCTTTAGGCATGGCTCGACTGGCCGATGCAAGACATTCCCCTTGGAAACAGATTCTTAAATATTGTGTTCGCTGGCCGGTGACGGTTTACGTGAGCTTCTTTCGCGGAACGCCTCTTTTCGTTCAGATTCTGCTGATGCAGTTCGCGATCCTTCCGTTCTTCATTCATCCGACCGAAGGCCTCTTAATTTCCGGTGACCTTGCCCGTGAGATTCGTTCTACTTACGGTGCGATGCTTGCCGGTATCGTGGCCATTACGTTGAATGCCGGTGCTTACCTTTCAGAGGTTTTCCGTGCCGGTATCCAGTCTTTGGATAAAGGACAGATGGAAGCTGCCCGCTCTGTCGGTATGACTTACTGGCAGGCAATGTTCCACATCATCCTGCCGCAGGCTTTCCGCCGTATGCTTCCGCCGTTGGGCAATAATGCGATTGCGATTTTGAAAGACTCTTCTCTTGTTTCTGCGATCGGCCTGGCTGAACTGGCCTACGCCGCACGTACTGTGGCCGGAGCTACAGCTCGCTACTGGGAACCGTACATTACGATTTCTCTGATGTACTGGGTCATGACTTTAGGTCTGGCTTATCTCGTGAAGAAGATGGAACAACGCTTGGGTAAAGGAGACGACAACAGATGAGCGACAACAAGACCGAACAGAAACCGGTTATCCGTATCGAAGATCTGCACAAGTATTTCGGAGATAACCAAGTTCTTCGCGGCATTAACCTCGAAGTGATGCCCGGAGAAAAAGTCGTGGTTTTAGGGCCGTCGGGCTCTGGCAAGTCCACGATGCTTCGCTGCATCAATGCGTTGGAAGAAACCACCAGCGGCAAGATTTACGTCAATGACGTTGATATCACTTCTCCGAAGACCGATATCAACAAAGTCAGAGAGCACCTCGGAATGGTTTTCCAGCGTTTTAATCTCTGGCCGCATAAAACCGTTCTTGAGAACGTTGCTTTGGCGCCGAAACTCGTGTCCGGTGTCAATAAAGCCGAGGCTGAGAAAAAAGCTATGGAAATGCTTAAGCGCGTCGGTTTGGCAGAAAAAGCCAATGCTTATCCTGCAAGCCTTTCCGGTGGCCAGCAGCAGCGTGTGGCGATCGCCCGTGGCCTAGCAATGGAACCGAAGGCTCTTCTGTTTGACGAACCGACTTCTGCGCTTGACCCGGAACTCGTGGGTGAAGTGCTGAAGGTGATGACCGATCTGGCGAAGTCCGGTATGACGATGGTCGTGGTTACGCATGAAATGGGCTTTGCCCGCGAAGTGGCCGACCGCGTGATCTTCATGGACGGCGGAGTGATTGTTGAACAGGGCAAACCGGAAGATGTTCTTCTGCATCCGAAGGAAGAAAGAACACGTACCTTCCTGAAGCGCGTTCTTCCGAACGCGGAAGAAAAGAAATAGTTCGCAATTAGTTCTTTGATAGCTCGGTCTCGAAAAAGATGCCGAGCTATTTTTATGCCTGCGCTTTCTTGCGGGAGGCCAGAAGCCAAACGGCTGCGAAAACTAGAACACCGCCGACACCTTCAGCCGGCGTGAGCGGAGCACCGAGCAGAACGACGGAGAGAACGACGGCGGTGATCGGCTCAAAGCAGCTCAAGAGGCTTGCCGAAGTCGCTGAGATCATCTTGAGACTTGAAACATAGAGCAGGAAAAAAACCAAGGTTCCGACCACAACGATATAGGTGTAGAAAAGCGCCGACTGCGTCGTCCAATTGGCTTCAATCGCCCACGGCGGAAAAAAGATGCTCATCACTATGCCTCCGACCGTCATGCCGCCGCCGACAACGACGGTAACGGGAATTTTCTTAAGAACGGCATTCGGTTGGATATTGCTGGCGGCGCCGGCAACCGAGGATGCAAGGCCCCAAAGGACACCCGTCAGAGAGAGTGAAACGGAATCAAAATCTCCTTTGGTGGTAATCAATACAACCGCTATGATTGCCAGCGCCGTGCACGCCATTTCACGAATCTGAGGTGCGCGATGCTTTACAAAGATATCCCAGATCGTCGTGAATACCGGAATAGTGGCCGCGAGGATGGCGGCGGTGCCTGCGTTGCTGCACTGAATCGCTAAGAAAAACGTCAGTTGGGTGAGCAGGACGAGCACTCCGTAGAGCGGAATGTCTTTTGCTACGCCGGGTTGAGAAAAATACTTCAGAAGTGATCGGCGCATGAAGAAATGCTCGAACATCAGCAGCAGCACTCCGGCACCCAGAAGCCGGCCTGCGACCAGATCGCCTACTGTAAAGCCGGAATCTTCCATCAGCACTTGCGCTGCGACACCCATCGAACCCCAGCAAATTCCTGCGCTGATTGCAAAACAAATTCCTTCGGTTTTCTTTTGCATAACCAAGTCCTCGCTTAGGTTTTGAGAATAAGCGGATAATGGCGAACATACCGATTAAGTTGTGAAATTCACAAGTTGTAATCATGCGTCCGTCTCTCAAAATCGAAACCTGAAACCTCCTCTCGGAATTAGGCAGAACCAAAGGCCTGGCTCAAGCTGCAGAACGTTTAGATATGGACCTTCCTGCGGCATCCCGTTTGGTTTCTTCGTTAGAGAAAGAGCTGGGAATCGAACTTCTGGACCGCAAACGAAAGCCCGCTCAGATTGTCACGAAGTAGCTGGAGCTCTTTTCCGAGGCCGATCGCATAGCTCGCCAATACCAGCGTCTGCTGAAAACTGTCGACTCTATCAAGCATCAAGACACGATTAAGCCGAAGCGGATTTTGAAAGTCAGTCTTCCGGCGAACATTGACCGAAGCGCTTACTTGAATGCGTTTTCAAACTTTGAAAGAAAGCATCCAGGGCTGCGTGTTGAAGTGCTGATCGACGCCGGAGAAGAAGGTTTATTAAATGGCGCGGCAGATGTGGCTTATTTCGGATATCGGCCTGCAAAAGAAGGTATCACATGGATTCCAGCGGGACACAACGTTACGTTTCTCATGGCTTCACGCGGCTACCTCCGTCGGCACGGATCTCCGCAAAGCGTCGAAGAACTTCGGAACCATACGCTCCTGCTGAGATACACTTCCAATCGATCTTTTAGTCGGCGTTTAGAGAATCGAGACGCCTCTTTTGAAATCGAATCTGATGACAAGGTGCATTTTGAAGATGCATATTCCTGCCGCACGCACTTGATTGCCGGAGAAGGCATATCGGTAGATTTGGTGCCTTCTTTCGTCGCTGATGAGCTGATGCGAGGCGATATTGTTCCGGTGCTTCCCAGCTGGCACCGTCGGCCTTGGGAGATCTGCGTCTGCCGAAGAGAATCGGATCATTCGCCGTTAGTTTCTGAAATGGCAAACCTGATCGTTGAGAACTTCAAGAAGCACACGGTGGACAGCTGGATGTTTTGGTATCGATATTTTGCGATTCCACTGGATTCAGTTGTTTTGCCGAAAGCAGATTAGAGTTTGTCGCGGAACATGAAGTAGGCGGCTCCGAGCATGCACAGAGAGGCCCATAGATAGTCCAGCTTTAAGGGCTGCTTCATGTAGAGGAACGCAAACGGAACAAAAATGCCCAATGAGATGACTTCCTGAAGGATTTTGAGCTGACCTAAGGAAAGGCCGGAGAAACCGATTCGGTTGGCTGGAACCATGATGCAGTATTCGAAGAACGCGATAAGCCAGCTGGAGATAACCGCAACCCACAGAGGAGAGCTTCCGAGATTCTTGAGATGTGCATACCACGCAAACGTCATGAAACAGTTTGAGAGGAGAAGCAGGGCAGCTGTTTTGTACAGAACCGGAATCTGAGAAAAGAACTGGCTTAGTGTCTGCATTTGACTTAAGAAAAGATCAACGAAGCGTTTGGAGATTATAGAAACCCAACAAGCGCTTTGCCGAGACTTAATTGGCTTTTTCTCGCGGCTTGCTAAAGCCGAGAATAACGACAGCGACAAGCACCATCGCTGCACCAGCGAGCATGAAAGCATTCATCTTCTGCGAGAAGAAAAAGTATGAAAGTACGATGGCAGTCAGCGGTTCAATGGTTTCAAGCACGCCGGTAATGGTCGGAAGAATCTTAGAGGCGCTGACGATGTATAGCGTGTAAGCCACGATATGTCCCATGATGGCGACCCATAGGACACTGAGGCTCGTTAAGAAATTCCATTCAAGGCTCACTTTCCAGAACGGATAGTAGAGGTTGCAGAGGATCGTGGTAAAAAGCATGGCCCACGTCATGGCGATGAGCGGTCCGACCTTTCGAACAATAGAGCGACTCTGAATGGTGTAGGCGGCGCTAAAGAGCGGGGCGCCGAAGCCGACCAAAAGCGTCAGCCAGCCGAAAGACAGTGTTGAGAAATCTCCTTTGGTCATCATCAAACACACGCCGACGAGCGCCAGAGCGCAGCAAAGAATCTGCGAAGCCGTCGGCATGACAGCGGCAAAGAGTAAAAGACCCATGATGCAGAAAGGCCGGGTTGCGGCAATGACCGCAGCCGTTTCGGCGTTGGAATACTTCACACAAACATAGAAGCTGACCTGCGTAAGGAGGACCAAAACACCGAACAAGAAGAACTGAAAGACGTTTCGTTTGTCTGTGGCTGCGAGGAACGTTTCTTTCGGCTTGGTAGCAATAGAAATGGCGAAAAGAGCGACGGTCGTGACGACCATCGTCAAAGAAATGAATTGCGCCGGCGCCATGCGGACGGTGTGCAATAAGTACTGAGCAGCAATATCCATCGTACCCCAAAAAAAGCCGGACAAAATGCCGCAAAAGACGCCGAGTGTTCGAATATTCATCATTTCCTCCCACAATGTAATTGTAGTTCTTGGAGTGGACTGATCTACCCAGAAAGATTAAATTTGAGCACTCCGTCTAACTATCTTTGTTCTCGGATACGTAGAATCTTGAGAACGAATTTTGTTTTGAAAGGATGAGCAACGTGCAAGAAAACCGATACTCCCGTCACGAACTCTTGAAAGAGGTCGGTATCGAGGGCCAAAAGAGAATTGCTCAAGGCCGAGTGCTAATCATCGGCGCCGGCGGCTTGGGTTCGCCGGCTTCTCTGTACCTGGCTTCTTCCGGCGTAAAGAAAATCACGATTGTGGATTCCGATATGGTGGATTTAACCAATCTGCAGCGTCAGGTCATTCACAACATGGAGCGCTTAGGTCTGAATAAAGCCGAAAGCGCAAAAGTCGCTTTGCAAGCGATCAACCCGGAGGTTGAAATTGTTCCGGTAGATCACAGGCCGAGCCTCGAAGAATTGGAGAAGCTTGTTTCCGATTGCGATGTCGCTTTGGACTGCACGGATAATACCGAGTCCCGTTATACCTTCAATGACGTCTGCCGACGCTTTAAAAAACCGCTTGTCACGGCCGGCGTGGTCGCGTTCGATGGTCAAATTACCGTCTTCGACTTTAGAGATCCCGAGTCGGCCTGTTATGCCTGTCTGTTCCCTAATCACGAAGGAAAGGACGAGAAGGCTTCGACGAAGGGCGTATTTGCACCCCTAGTGGGCATGCTTGGATGTATGCAGGCGGCCGAGGCTCTTAAAATTATCGGAAAGTTCGGCGAGCCCTTAACGGGCCGTCTGTTAATGGTGGATGCCCGCACAATGACATGGCGTCAGATGAAATACAGACGCGATGACGAGTGTCCCTGCTGCGCAAAGGAAAAATAAGAGATGAAAGTAAAGGTTCTTTATTTTGCTTCTTTAAAAGAACGCCTCCTCAAAGGCGAAGACACGGTTGAACTGCCCGAAGACGTGAAGACGGTTGAAGATCTGATTAACTACCTGTCGGAAAACGACGCAGCACTTAAGGCAGCTTTTGAAGAAATGCCTCGTCTGCGTTTTGCCGTGAACCAGGAAATGGCTAAAGAATCGACGCCTCTGAAAGACGGCGATGAAGTGGCATTTTTTCCGCCGGTCACCGGAGGTTAAATCTTAACTAAGCAAAGAGGTTCTCGAGTGAGCCTCTTTGCGGAGATTTCTTATGATTGGCGCCGGACTCCGAGCAGAGATCGGAACGAAATCGCGTGTGACTGCAACTTTAAGATTTGTGATCACGATTTCGACGGCGCTCCTGTTGTCCGGCCTTTTTCATAGCCCCCAATTAGGCGGTTTTGCCGCGCTGGGGGCTTTTATGGCTCTCTTAAGCGACACCGAAAGCGACTTAATTTCGCGCTTGGGCGGTGTTGCCATAACTTTTGTCGGCGTAATGTGTGCCGCACTCCTCGGCGTTGTGCTCAAAAACATGGAGTACGGCAAATGGCTGGTCATCGCATTGGTCTGTTTTGGCCAGAACCTGGTGACCTTTGCTGAGAAATTCTGGTGGCTTTGGGGAAAGTACGTTTTAGTTTTCCTTCTCATCTCCATCTTTGATTTCACGCCGGATCTGATGGCTTTTGTCGGCTACTTCGTCGGTTTTAGCCTGGCGATGGCTGCCATCGTGCTCGATCACTTCGTTTGGAGATACGAGAAACTGTCGCTTCGACCAATGGCTCAGCTCAAACTCGTCGAAGGCGGCAACCGCAACTCTTACGCCTACGCGGTCATTTCCACGGCTACTCTGATATGCGCTTTGAGCTGTTCTTTTCTGTTTGATTTTTCCGAACCCGGATGGGTCGGAATTACCGCGCTTTATTTATTAAATTCCAACGTGGCCGCCGGCTATAAACGTGTGGTCCAAAGAATTCTCGGAACACTGCTCGCTTACTTCTTAGTCATCCTTATCTTTCCGCATATTGACGATAAGCTTGTGCTCGGTGCGCTGATCGTGGCATCTTCTGCGGGCATTCCGGTATTTGTCGGCGGGAATTACACCTGCATGACTTTCTTTATCACGTGCTACATCCTTTTTGTATTGGATTGGCTAATGCGTGCATACGGAGGAGACTATTCCATCCTTATTTGGAGGATTTGGGACACGCTGATGGCGGCAGGATGGGTCGCCTTCGGACTCGGCGTACTTTATCTGTGGGAAAAGTATCAGAAAAAGGCGACTTTAGGTCCGACATCCCAAGAAACGAGAATTGACAAAAATTGACCCCCAAACCAGAATTAACCGTTTGAGGAAACAAAAAGTTCTTCACAGAAAATCACATAATCAGGAACGATTCCATGGCTGACGACAACAAGACACCGAACGCAACATCAACCGCAAAACCTGCTGCTGCAGAACCGACCAAGGCGGCTGCTCCGGCAGAAGCAAAGCCCGCTGCCAAAGCTCCGGCAAAGCCTCGTACTGTTAAGGCACCGACCATCCGCAGACCGGCTGTACGCCGAACGGCTGTTAAAGCTACTGCACCTGCTGCAAAAGAGCCCTCTTTGAAGGAAGTGTCTTTGGACGATCCTTCTCTGTACATTAACCGCGACATCAGTTGGATTGAGTTCGACCGTAAGGTTCTTGAAACGGCAATGGATCCCGAGATCCCGCTGCTCAACCGAGTTCTGTTCCTGTCCATCTTCTACAATAATCTCGACGAATTCTTCATGGTTCGCGTGATGAACGTTCAAAGACAGGCCAGAAGCGGAGCCGAACCGACCGGTCCGGATAAGATGCCGCCCGCCCGTCAGCTTTCCGAAATTCGCCGTAAAGTCACGGAGATTCTCGAAGAGGCCGAGAATCTTTGGATTGATACGCTCAAACCCGAGCTCGAAACCAAAGGCATTCGTTTCGCTAAATACTCTGCGCTGAATGCGGCTCAGAAGAAAGAAATGAACCGCTATTTCGACGAAGACATTTTCCCGGTTCTGACGCCTCAGGCCGTTGACAAAGGCCGCCCGTTCCCGATGATTTCCAACACAAGCTTGAACTTTGTGATGGAGCTTGAGGCGGTAGAAAGCGGTGTTTCGGTGAAGAACCGTTTTGCTCGCTTGAAGTGCCCGAACAATGTGCCGCGTTTCCTGTTTGTTTCCAATAAAGACAACACCGTTACGCCGGATCTTTCCTATGCCACAACAGACGGCGTGATCGTTCTTACCGAAGATCTGATCGGAAACCGTTTGAATACGCTCTTCCCGGGTTACAAAGTTAAGTCTCAGGGTCTTTTCCGTATCACCCGCAACACTGACGGTGAAATTGAAGAAGACGAAGCCGACGATCTGCTGTCTGCTGTTCGTGACTATGTCGAACAGCGCCGTTTCGGTTCGATCGTCCGTGTCGAAATTGAAAAGGGCATGCCGCAGCGTCTTCAGGACTTCCTGTATGAACATCTGGATCTCCATCCGAACCAGTTCTATCGCTGCCGTGTTCCGCTGGCCTTCTCCGAATTCGGCCGCATGATGAAGATCGATCGCCCGTCTCTGAAGTATCCGGCTGATCATCCCAAGACACCAAAGGCTTTTGAACCGGGCCGCAATTGCTTCGACGAGATCCGCAAACGCGATATCCTTGTCTACCATCCGTATGACTCTTTCAACTGCGTGCTGGAGTTCTTAAAGCAGGCCGCGCTGGATCCGAATGTTGTCGCAATTAAGCAGACGCTTTATCGCTGCGGCAGTGACTCTCCTGTTGCTAAGGCATTGCTTGAGGCACGCCGCCGCGGCAAGCAGGTGACAGCTGTCGTCGAATTGAAAGCTCGTTTCGACGAAGAACAGAACATTAACTGGGCCGAAGAGATGGAACGCAATGGTGTCAACGTTGTGTACGGTTTTGCCGGTCTCAAGATTCACGCCAAGCTCTGCTTCGTGGTCCGCCGCGAAAAAGGCAAGCTCGAGCGCTACACGCACATCGGTTCCGGCAACTACAACGCTGCTTCTGCCAAGATCTATACCGACTTAGGTCTCTTCACGGCTAATAAAGACATCAACGATGACGTCCAAGATCTGTTTAATGTGATGACCGGCTACGGTTTGGTCAGCCATTACCGCAAGCTGCTGGTGTCTCCGCACACGCTGCGTCCCGGCATCACCAAGCTGATTCGCCGCGAAATCGAACAGCACAAGAAGCACGGCAACGGCCATATCATCATTAAGTGCAACCAGCTGGTTGACTATGAAATGGTCAAGGTTCTTTATGAAGCCAGCCGCGCCGGTGTGAAGATCGAATGTATCGTTCGCGGTATCTGCAGTCTGCGCCCCGGCTTGCCCGGCGTTTCCGATACGATCACAGTTCGTTCGATCGTCGGACGTCTTTTGGAACATGCTCGCATCTACTACTTCCATAACAACGGAGATGAGGAGATGTACTTTGGCAGTGCCGACTTGATGACGCGTAATCTGAACGGCCGTATCGAAGTGTTGACGCCGCTTCTGCAGGAAAACCTGCGCAATAACGTTATGAATCAGATCGTCATTCCTCAGCTGAAGGACAACATCCACGCCTGGGTCATGAATTCCGACGGTTCCTACACCAAGCTTCAGCCTAAGAAAGATGAGCCTGTGTACGACAGCCAGGAAGAAATTGCGAAGAAATTAAACCTCATGAAGAAATAATCTTCTGATGCGTTAACCACAAAGCTCCCGCGGTTTGATACTCGGGAGCTTTTTTGGAGTAGAGATACATGGCACGAGACACTTCATCTCTTCAAGAAGCAAAAATGCTCCTGGAGGTTCTGAAGCGGATTCCTCTGAACCGTAAAATTTCCACGACAGACCTGCATCAGCAGCTCACGGCGGCAGGCTTTGAATTAAGCCGCCGGACTCTGCAGCGTTATTTGAAGGCTTTGTCTGAAAGCGATATGGGTGTTCAGTGCGACGACAAATCGAAGCCCTTCGGATACCGGCGTCTTTTGAATTCCAACGACTTGGATCGTGTAGGGCTTGGCGCCGACGGAGCGCTTTTGCTTCTGCTTGCTCGAGAGCATTTGCGCTATCAAATGCCGCCCGATCTTACCAATTCACTGTCCTATCTTTTTGATGCAGCAGAAAACTACATGCACACAGCGTCGGGCTCTTCGCCGGAGAAGCGCTGGCTGAGCAAAGTGCGTTTTGTGAGCGGAAGTCTGCCGCTTTGCCCGCCGATGATCCGTCCTTCGATATTTAATAAGGTTTCCGAGGGCTTATTTAAACAAGTCAAACTCGATATCGTTTATTTCAAAAGTGAGAACGAAGAAGAGGTTCAGCTGCGGGTATCTCCGCTGGGACTGGTTCAGCAGGATGTCAGACTGTATTTAGTCTGCTGTTATGAAGACACGACACAGATCAGGAACCTTGCACTGCATCGCATAAAGAAAGTTGAACTGACCTCTTTCATAGCTGAAGAACCGAAGGGATTTGATCTGCAGCAGTACGTTGACAGAAGTCCGTTTAATTACGGCAATGCACAAAAGGTATTGCTGGAGATGGTATTTAAAAACCGTCAGACAGCTTTGATTCTCAGAGAAACACCGTTTAATCGGATGCAGAAGCTGGAAGAGAGAAGAGACGGAACGTTTAAATTAACGGTAGAAGTGGCTGATACGGTTTTGCTCACCGGGTGGATAGAAGCTTGGCGAGAGAAGGCCGGAATTATTTCGGTCAAGAAAACGCCAATCCGATAACAACAAAAATCCCGCCACAGCAGCGGGATTTTTGTCGAATGCTTAAGAAGAATTACTCGCGGTCAGTGCGATAGAAATATTTTTGATGACGGCTGTTTCTTCTTTGATCATATGCGTAGCGAATCCAGGCTTCAGAGAGAGATTCTCCGTCTCTCCAATTGAAGGTGCGGACGCCTGCCCAAAGTTTCGGGTTCCACATCGGTTCGTCAGGAATACGAATAAAGGCATTTAAGCTCGGATATTCCTTCGGATTCTGCTTCATCATGACCGTCTTGCAGTCACGCACGAAGTCACCGTAGAAGTCGTCTACGAAGCGGTCAAACTTGGAGAAATCGATGGTGACGTCTTTGCCGCCGTTCGGAGAAGGTTCAACGAGAAGAATCGGAGAGCCGGTACTGTTCTTAGCAAGACGAAGCGTGATGCCGCCGTAGGTTTCATAGACGCTCTTGGAATAATCCGGCGTCGTCTGGAAGAAGTCTTCCGCGATCGGATTTAAACGAGGTTTGCGAAGCCAGGGCTTGTTCGGAACATTCGGTCCGGAAACGACCATGGTGCGGGGATCTGCAAGAACTTCGGGCGGAACGTTCAGATCTTTAGAGTGAACCATTTCCTCGAAAGCATGCTTATCTGCGTTTTTCTGCATCAGATCGAGGATTGCCCAAACTTCAGGAAGGTTTTCTGCCGGCAGATCAAATTCATCGACATAGCCGAATTTGGCGCTTTCTTCCTTGTAATTCGGACGCTGATCCAAAGCATGCATGACTTTCCAAGAACGACCTTGAGAAGCAGAGGGGACAGGCCATTTAGGTTCTTCAGCTTCCTGACCATCAGCGTTCATATCCACCGGAAGTTCGTTTTCCATGTCGTAGGCGGGAATCTGATAAATATTTGGGTTGTGTTTGGGAAGCTGGGGTTTATTTTCCTGTGCTTTTTTGGCCTGAGCAGAAGCTACGGCGTTGTCCACGGCGCTCTGAATAAACGAGTCGTGCAGGGCCTTTTCATTCTTACTTGCATTTCGGCCGCGCATCGTTCTTTGAAACAGAGAGTTTCTGCGGTTTCCTTTATCACGCTGCTGGAAGTTTTCGCGTCGGCTGTTGTTTGAAGAAAATTCGGAATGTGAAGCGGGCGTTTCAAACGCTGGCTCTTTGACTTCCGGAGCGGAACGAGTTTCCTGAACGGTAGGTTCGGGCGTCGGACTAAAGACTCGCGGCTCGTTGCTGAAAGTCGGCGCCAGTGCGGGCATCGAAACGGCCGGTGCAGGACTGACAGATGCCGGGGCAGCTGCTGCCGGAGTGACAGCTGTCGGAGCCGCAGCTTCCGTAGTTTCCGGCGGACGTTTCTTTAATTGGAGTTTAGGTCTTCTCGGGGCTTCAGCAGCCGGAGATTCAATAGGAGAGGAAGTTTCTACAGGGGTTTGTGTTGTCGGAGCGGACTCAGCTGCTTGTGCAGCCTGGGACTGAGCGTTTGCGATCGCCGTTGCCTTAGTTTTCTCGTAATCTTTTACCCAATTGTATAGGCTAACGATATTGATGCCTAAGTCAGCAGCTACGGCAGCCGCCTTTTCTTTGCCTTCTACAACTCGCAGAGCTGCATGATGTTTAAATGAAGGATCAAAAGTTCGACGTGTTCTTTTTTGTTCCATAAACAGCGTTTCTTAAGTATTGCCGTCATTGGGAAGTTTTCTATCCATAAGCATTAGGAAAACGGCTTTCGATTAAATAAAAAGGAAAGACGAACGGGAAATCGAAACGTTAATAAAAACTTTCGTAGAGATAGACGGCGACGTGTCTTCGGGAAAGATTGTACCTTTATTTAGGTAAAAAGAGTTTAAAAATTAATCAAAAAACTGCGTTATTTCTTATTCTGGGCTTGATTTTCTGAGATTACAGGGAGGTCTTAAAATCAAGCGGAAAAGTTCTTAAAACAGAAAGCTTCCTTTCGAAAAGATTGATTTCCTAGGGAAACTACCTAAAAAATCACTCGTTTTTATGTATGGTTCCTCTTCAAAATGACGCCATTCTCCTTTTTGCTTTTATTTAGTTAATAAATATCGTTATGACAATTAAGAACTCAACCTTTGGGGAGTTGACAGTTGCGGCTGCCCTTTGTTCTTCTGCCATTATGTGTGCATCCACGGCTTCAGCAGCCGGTTTCCAACTGACCGAACAGAGCGTGGCAGGTATGGGCCGTGCCCATGCCGGCGCCGGTATCGTCGGTGATGACGTTTCTGCGATTCATTTCAATCCTGCCGGCATGACACTTCTGCATGGTCTCCAGACGACCGTTGCGGGCACTTATGTCTCTTTGGATATTGACTACAAGGGACTTGACGGTGAGAGAGAAAACGGCCGGGACAAACCCGCAACAGTTCCCGCAGCCTTTCTTTCTTATCAGGTGAACGATTCTCTTTGGTTGGGTTTAGCCATTACTTCGCCTTATGGCATGAGAATTCGCTATGGAAGTGATTGGGCGGAAAATCAGCGTGGTATTAGCGGTTCTGTGACTACTGTTGATATTAACCCGAATGTTGCTTGGAAAGTAAACGATTACATCAGTCTTGGTGGAGGTGTCTCTGCTCTTTGGACACACTCCAAAATTAAAAGTGGACTTCCAATTGGTGGCGGCCAATTTGAATATAAAGGTTCTGACTGGATGTTTACCTATAATTTAGGCTTGATGATCAGTCCCAATGAAGACTTGCGGTTTGGCGTTTCCTATCGCTCTTCAGCACACGTTACTGCCCGTGGTGATTACTACATTCGCGGTAATGCAATTATGAACGGAGAAAGTGATGGTAAGGGGCGTCTCCAGACTCCTGAGACTGTCTATATTTCAGGTACGTGGAAACCTATTCAAAGGCTTAGATTGTCTGGTTTAGCTCGTTGGGCGAACTGGAAAAAGTTTGAGAACATGCGGTTTAGCATGGATAACAGCGGAAACCTTGAACAGACTTCAACGGCCTCCCCTTATTTGGCTGGGTTTGCACAGCAATTGAAAGTTCCAGTTAGCGCCGCAGGAGGAATTCTGCAGAACAAATTTGCCAACATTAGTATTGAGAATAATTGGAAGGCGGCCTGGTTGTTCTCTCTCGGCGCAGACTTGGATATTACCGATCAGTGGACGATTCGCGGCGGTGTCGCACTTGAGACAGATCCTATCAAACAACAAAATCTGAGAACAGCATTAATTCCGGATACTAAGCGTCTTTGGCTGACATGCGGCTTGTCTTGGAAGCCCACTCCGAAGTGGCAGATTGATATGGCCTATGGTCATATTCGCGGCATCGGACACAGAGATCTTTATAAAGAAGCTGGAAGCAACGAAAAAGTTGGTAAGTTTGAAAAGATGAACGCGTGGATGGCCGGCGCTGCCGTCACCTATCGCTTCTAATTTCAACTCTTTTCTCTCAACAAAAAATCCGGTTCTGGCCGGATTTTTTGCTTAGTGGCGTGGATATCGAAGCAATAAGCCGATAAAGACAATGGCGGAAATAAAGCTCAGAACGCTTCCCGGAAGGGCGCTGAAATTAGCAAATCCGTAATGTCTGATCGCTTCTCCGCCGAGGAAGGCACCGATCGCATTGGCGCCGTTATAAGCGATCTGACCTAAAGCCGCGAGAATCACTTTAGCGTCTCCCGCTCCGGCAATAATCAGCGCCTGCATGGGGCCGGAGATGAAAAAATAGCCGAAAGCGGCAAGAGACATGGAACTGATTGCCAGCCAAGGAATGTGAGAATAGAAGAGAGCGCCTAAGACAGCAATAGCAATAAGCGTTTGGCCGACGCAGACCAATGCAACATCCGAATAATATTTCGTCAGCGGAGCCGAAACGATGTTTCCGATAAACATCGATGCGCCTGCCAAAAACATGATTAAGGTCATGGATGCTGCCGGCAGATGGGCGATAGTGGCCATGATCGGATCAGCATAGGAGTAGTAGGCGTAGAAGCCGGCACTGCCGATAGCGACTCCTGAAAGGATGAACCAAGGATGCCAGCTTTTAAGAGCCGTAAGCTCGTTGGAGAGCGGCTTCTTAACAACAGGCATGGAAGGAAGCCAGCGAGTTAAAGCTAGGATTAAAAGTAACGCTAGGACGGCTATGAAGCCGAAAATCAATCTCCAGCTCACGGCTAAACCAATGAGAGATCCGAGCGGCACGCCGACGAGGTTTGCTGATGTTTGACCTAAAACCATCAGCGTGACATCGCGAGAGGCTTTGCCGGGTTCGGCGAGACGTTCACAAACGACAGCGCTTAAAGCAAAGAAAATTCCGTGAGGAGAGCCTGACACGAATCGTGCGGCGAGCATCATGATGTCGTTCTGGGCCAGAGAAGCACCTAAATTCCCGCAAAAGATCAGGCAGGCCGCAACTAAAAGTGTGGTTTTAAGGTTCGCGTTGCGCCCGAATGCTAATAGGCCGACGATGCCGGCGCAGACGCCTGCCGCATACGCAGAGATGTAAAGACCGGCCTGCGGAATCGTGACATGGAAATCATTAGCGATCGCCGTTAACACCGGCACGATGCCGAGTTCGGCAACACCGAGGCAAAAGGTTCCGATGCAGAGAGCTGCAATATGTTTATTAAGCTGCATGGTGAGTTATAGATGAGTCGAGTCCACTTTATGCAAAAACCAGAGACAAAAATAAAAGGCCTGCTCTAAATCGGGAAGGAATACCCTGAGCAGGCCGAAACTCTAACGAAATTGTCAGACAGCAGCCATTAATTCCACTTCAAGTCGATAGCCGAAATGCAGTTCTTTAACAGGAACGACGACTCGAGCCGGACGAGCAGATTTGAATCGTTCGCTGTAAAGGCGATTGATATCGGGCCAGTCATTGAGGTCAGCAATATAAATGCGGCAGTTCACAACTTTTTCTAAAGAACTCTCACATTCTTTAAGGATTGTTTCGATGACGTCGAATACAGCATCAAACTGTTCTTTGACACTGGCTTCCGGTTTCACGCGCATTGGAAGGACGCCGGAAACATATGCGGCACCGTTAAAAATGACAGCATGCGAGTAATGGCCGTTGGGAGGCGGCAAAGACGGAAGAATAACTTCTCTCATAATGAAACTCCTTTCGGCTGCCAGCCATAGATGCGGTTCCAAATATCAACGATCTTGCCCTTACGAATGACGAAGTACTGAGGATGCTGAGCAGCCATTGCGCAGGCATGATTCGGAAGGATTCTGAGACGAGTCCCGATCGGGAAATCCTTGGGATCAACTAAGCGGCCGTCACGGTGAGTAATGATGCCGTGCTCTTGGTTGGCGGAAGCGACGATGAGATCATCAATCGGATTTCCGTCGATGTCGCATACCACCCCGTAGCCTTGATCGACAGCTTGAGCTGCTGTTCCCCGATCGCGGGAGAGAGCCATCCATCCGCCGTCTGTGATGATCCAGCCTTTTTCTTTTTGATGTCCTGTGACTTCAACTAACAAGGACAAAGCAATTTGATCAATTGTGCAAACCTTTAGCCCGGCCATCACCAAGTCAAAGAGACAGTAAACGCCACAGCGGACTTCGGTAACGCCCTCCCAAGATTCGGCAAAGACGGCGGTAGGAGTGGAACCTGCAGAGATAATCTTCGGATCGAATCCGGCCTTGCGCAGACGATTGGCGCAATGAACGAGAGAATCTCTTTCATTTTCCTGAGCCTTGAGGCAAGCGGCTTGACCGACACACTTATAGGAATCGCCTGCGTGTGTGAGCACGCCGGCGAAATAGGCCTTTCCTTGGAGAATTTTTGCGATTTCGATTAGATCGTCAGAGTCGGGCTTAACACCGGATCTGTGTCCGTCGACGTCGATTTCAATCAGAACTGGGCAGGGGATCTTTCTTTCTTCGCAGTAAGCGCTGAACTGCTCGGCTGTTTCCTTGTTGTCTAAGATGACCTTCAAGTCGCAGCCTGCTTCTCTTAAGTTTATGGCGCGTTCGAATTTTCCCGGCGAGATACCGACGGCATAAATAAGATCAATAACGCCGAGATTAAAGAAATACTCAGCTTCTAACAAAGTTGAAACGGTCGCAGGCCCCGAAGGGGATGTCATTTGAACCTTTGCGAACTCAATGCATTTTCCGGTTTTGAGGTGAGGGCGGAGCGCTACATGCAGACGTTCTGCTTTTTCTTTCATCCAATTACAGTTCCGAGTGAACTTGTCTAGGTCAAGGAGAAGGGCCGGGGTTTGAACGGTTTTGAGATTCACGATTGCTCCCAGAGATTGTTATTTTGATGGTTGTTATTTTAGATCAGCACTTAAATCCAAGGATTGAGGGGATTGAGACATGAGTGAAAACAAGGACATCTAAACCTAGACTTGTATTGCAGAAGCCATTGTTATGCAAACTATTTGGTTGAAAGAGATTTGCTAGTGTGTATAATTACACACTGTTGATTTACTTCGGAGCGAAACCATGGATAGTTCCAAGGTAATCAGCATACTTAAGCAAAACGGCTGGGTGCTCGTAAGTGTTAGAGGGGGACCATTTCAACTTTAAAAAGGATGGTGTACGCTTTATTGCCACCGTTCCACATCCAACTAAGGATTTATCAAAAGGGGTTTTGGCTTCTTTGAGGCGTGTTACTGGCCTAGAGCTTAGGTAAGTTGTTACAGGGCGGGGGCTCTGCCCCTGCCTCTCTTTACAGATTGAGGAGAGGTTATGCGTTACCCTTGTGTTATTGAACCAGGAGATGAAACCCATGCTTTTGGTGTTATTTTTCCCGACTGTCCCGGTTGCTACTCTGGAGGAGACACGTTAGAAGAAGCGTTAAATAATGCACCCGAGGCGCTTGCTGGATGGATGGAAGACATGATAGACGAGGGTTTCCCTATCAATCCTCCTTCCTCGTTTGATGAAGTGGCTAAAAATCCTGAGTACAAGAGTTGGATCTTTGCCATGGTTGATGTCGATTTAGACAAGCTGTCTGATAAAACCGAAAGAATTAATATTTGTCTTCCATCTCGTGTTCTTCGGCGATTGGATAATTTGGCCAGGAAGAATAACGAGAATCGATCAAGTTACATTGCGAGCCTTGTTATGAGCGCTTCGGCCTAACCGTGGTAAGTAAAGCTCCGAGATTGAATGAATCTTGTGTGCTTTACCTCACGGGAAGTTGGCTGAAAAAATCAAGACAGACTGAAGGGCGGTTAGCCGTAAATTTATATAAATAATCGGTAAGCAAAGCTTCTAGTCGTTTCTGTTGTGTAGCGACTAGCTTTGAGTTTGTTTTGAAATTCGAAAGAATTCCTTTTATCGCCACAGAAGTCTTGATTCTCAAAAATAATGAGTAGAAGGACTTTGGGCAAGCAAAACCTCACCCCTTCGGAATTAAAATTGAAAGTCTTTAACTACCGCTTTTACAACCGTTAAAAACCGCTAATGTGGTCAAAAGGCTCAGGAATATTGATGCCGTGAAAATAAAAAAACCTTGAAAAACAAGGTCTAGCAGGCTTGAGACTTGAGGGTTGGTGCCTAGGGAGAGATTCGAACTCTCACGCTTATTAGGCGGGGGATTTTGAGTCCCCTGTGTCTACCATTTCACCACCTAGGCACTTTCTCTGTGGTGCCGGTAAGAGGAGTCGAACCTCCGACCTTCGCATTACGAATGCGCTGCTCTACCAACTGAGCTATACCGGCACACAGGAGTTGCGATTATATAGAAAAAGATTTTTTTGTGCAATTCTCTTGGGTTTGTGCGGCCGACTAAGCTTTAGGCTGCAAAGGACCGTAGAAGTAGGACGCTGTAGCACCCCCGTCAATCAAAAAGTCAGAGCCGGTGATGAAGGAACTTCTCGAATCCATGATGAGCTGGGCTAAATCTGCAACTTCGTCAGAAGTACCGGGTCTTCCTGCCGGACACTTCGCAAACATCTCCTTATAGAAGTTGCCTCTCGGTCCGTTGAACTCATCAATAGCCAACGGCGTAACGATAATTCCCGGAGAAATGGAGTTGATGCGTGCCTTCTTTGTTCCCCATTTGACCGCCTCAGCCATAACGCGTTTAACGTTGCATCGTTTGGCAAGCTGGTACGCGTGCAGCGTATTAGAGATGTTCTCAGGCTGAAGAAAATCTAAAGAGAGAAGTTCTTCTACAGGCGTTGTGGCGAGGAGTCTATCTTTTTCTTCCCCGAGCGCCGGCATTCTGTGTCCGGATTGACTGGAAATGGTGACTCCGACGCCGTTTGGCTCAATGACCTTGCCGATTTCTTCAATCAGCATAGCTGTGCCGTAAAGGTCGACCTTGAGAATGGTTTCGATGGATGCTTGACTCGGAGATACGCCGGCGGCATTAACAAAAGCTGTAATCGGTCCGAGTTCTTTGGAAAACTTAATTAACTCGGCAACGGACTCCTTTGAAGAGATATCGCAGCTGTGTTCAACGGCATCAAATCCGGCATTGTTAAGCAGCAGAGCGGCAGAGGCTGCATTGGCTGCGCTTTTGTCGGATACGACGATTTTCATTCCGGAACCGATACTTCTCACAATGGCTAATCCGATCTGTCCGGCGCCTGTAAGTACTAAAACGTTTTTCATTTGCTTTCTCCTTCTTTAATCACTTTCTTTGCCCAGTCCTGAATGGCCTTGGTTGAGTTGTCGACCTGCGTTCCTGCGATAGCCAGGGACGGAAGGTAGATCGCCCGCGGCTGCCGACTCTTTAGGTCGGATTCTGAGCCGCCGAACCCGCTTCCTTCATGCGTACAGAAGTGCGCGATCTTCTTTCCACTGAGGTCTGCTTTGTCTAGGAAGGTTCGGGCGACCATCGGCATCTCCGACCACCAGATCGGGTGCCCGAAGAAGATCAAATCGTATTGAGCAAGATCAGGCATCGAAAGTTTGATCTCCGGTCTGGCGTCGACTTCTTGTTCTTTTTGTGCCTCAGCAGTGGTCTGCCGATAATCGAAGGGATAGCTGTGAACCGGTTGGATTTCCCAGACGTCGGCGCTGGTCGCTTCTTGAATGACTTTTGCCATGCGGGCAGTGTTTCCGACGGAAAGATTTTTGGTCTCGCCGTGCCAATAGTTCATTCCGTTTCTAGAAAAATAGATGACTAAGGCTTTACTTGCCTTATTTTCTTTGCTTATTTCTTTTGAATTTCCAAGATTGAGAATTGACATCAGGCTTATTCCCATAAAAGTTCTTCGAATCATCAGATTGATCCTTGAATTTATGAATGAAATATTACAGAGAGGATGCTTTTTGTAATAAACTTAGATTCTCTTTAAATTGCCCTAAATTCTCATTTGATGATAGGTCGCTCATTACTCATTCAATCCTTGGCAGAAAATTTAGAGAAGATCACGTCGGCCCCACAGATATCTTCGCACCCCTTGGAATCTGTCAGATTCATTCGACGAGAAAGCGATAGGAAATTCGGTTGTCTGATTTCTAAACCTTCCTTTGCGCTTGTCGTTAATGGGTCTAAGAAGGCTTTGGTTGGTGACGAGGAATTTCTTTATGGCAACGGGGTGTGTCTGCTGACCGGAAGTTTTATGCCTGATTCTTTTGAGGCCGTGGGCGCTTCAAAAACGAACCCTTTCCTGGCAATCAGTTTGACGATCGAACCAAAGCTGTGTGATCAAGCAATTGCCTTTTTGTCTGATAAAGAGGCGCTTAAAAGCGGAGCTGAAGATTCGAAGATGTTTTCTTTGTTCGAGGCAGACGATGGGTTGCTGGATGCTTTTCTGAGACTTTCCGAGTTAGCTCTCCATCCTGAACATGCGGAGCTCTTTAGTGACATCGTCAAACGTGAGATCTATCTAAGAGTTCTAACGAGTCCGTTGGGGAGAGCATTTTCTCAGCTTTACGTCTCAGGAACTGCGGAGAACAAGATACGCCGGGCAGTGGATTGGCTCTCTGCACATTTCAGCCAGCCGATCGATCATTCGTCCGTTGCAGAAAAAGTCGGAATGTCTACTGCTTCTTATTACAGAAGATTCAGAGAGATCGTCGGAAGTACACCGAGCCAGTTCGTCAGAAACCTGCGGCTCACAGAGGCAAAGAGACTGATGATTGACGAGCAGTTTGAAGCTGCTCAAGCATGCTATCGAGTAGGCTATGACAGTCCGACTTATTTCAGCCGCGAGTTTAGAAACCTGTTCGGAGAGTCACCTTCGAAACACGTCAAACGCATAGCGGCTGAGATGCAGTAGTCAGGCGTGAAGGTTCGTTTAAAACAAAGGAAACTGCTTAGTATTCGAAAAAAGCTTTCGGATACTTAACCTGACCTGCGGCTCGAGAAGCTGCGCCTGGCGTCAACTCTTTCACCATACAAAACTCCGGCGGAACCTCGAAAGGAAAAGTAATGCCGAAATCCTCTGCCTTTTTGTAACCGAACCGCGGATAGTAATCTTTGTGTCCTAATACCAGTACGGTTTCGTAATTAAGTTCAGCGGCACGCTTGTGAGCCTCTTCAATTAACGCAGCTCCGATGCCGTGTCTCTGAAAACTCGGACGCACCGCAAGCGGTGCTAGGCTTAAAGAAGGAACAGGACCTGACTTTGAGAGAATTTCAATCTCTGTGAGCAGAATGTATCCGACGAGTTCGTTTTTTATCCACGCTGTCAGCGATAACTCAGGAACGAAACCCGGAGAAGAAAGCAGGCGCTCAACTAAAAATTGCTCGCGATGATCGCTTTCTTGCACGGATGCGAAAGCCTCTTCAATCAATCGGCATATTGCCGGCAGATCATGAGCTTCCTGCTGCTTAATATTTATCGGGTTGCTATCCATTTTTCTTCTTTCTGCTGTCGATTTAGATTGGAATGATACTGAGGAAATCAAAACTCTTTTTAGAGATGTCATTTTCTAAAAACGGTTGACTTCTTTTAGTTTTAAACCTGTGTTTAGTTGACTTTGATTGGAAGGCGGGAATCTTCATGATTTTTGAAGATTTCTCGGACAGGATCGGACTTAAGCAAAGTTGACCCGAGATGGCCATCTTGCCTGATTCAAAATCCCCGATGCTGTGGTATCTTTAGAATACTTTTCGAGAATTGAATGAACACAGACGCACATTCCTTAGAGTTTCATCTCGCTGACGAAGAAGCAACGTCAGAACTAGGCGCTCGGCTGGCTCGAGCCTTGGACTCCGTTAAATCCGAAATCCTGAAAAAAGGACTTAACATCAAGTTGGTCGGAGATTTAGGCGCCGGTAAAACCTACCTGATGCGATCCGCTCTGCGCGCCCTCGGATTTGAAGGCCGTGTAAAAAGCCCTACCTTCTCTTTGTTGGAGACCTACAAGGTCGACGGCTTTACGGTCAATCATTTTGACTTCTATCGTTTTGAAGACCCCGTTGAGTTTGAGGAAGCCGGATTCCGCGAGAACTATGGTCCCGGTAGGGTTGTGGCGTCCGAGTGGACGTCCAAGGCAGAGCCTTTTGTTCCGCAGCCGGATCTGACCATTACGCTTAAGAATGAGGGAGAGGGCCGCGTCTGTGATATTTCAGCAAATTCTGCTCTCGGCAATCAAGTTTTAGAAGTACTCAAAAAATAATGAACACTCGCAGGTCGTTTTTGGAAGGAGCGGGCGGCGCTCTTTTGCTCTCCTTTGTTCCCTGGTCTCCGGCGTACGGAGCTCAAGTGGTCGACGTCCGCGCCTGGCCTGCGGAAGAATACACACGCATCACGATTGAGCATGATGCGCCGATGAAGTTCAAATACTTTGTTCTGCGCAATTCCGATCCGGTCAGATTGGCTGTGGATATTGACGGTTTGCTTCTGACCGATAAGCTCAAGCAGATTATTCAAAAAGTTAAGCCTAACGATCCCTATATTTCCAGAATTCGAGTCGGCCAGAACCGACCGAATGTGGTTCGTATCTCGATTGATTTCAAGACCGATGTCGATCCTCAGGTTTTCTCGCTGAAGCCGGCCGGCCAATACCGATACCGTTTGGTTTTTGACATCTATCCGGCGACACAGAAAGATCCTCTGATGGCCATCATCCAGAAGGAAGAATCTGAGCCGGACGCGATTAAGAGCCTTTTGGCTCAGGTTGCCGAAGGTCAGAAGCGAATGGAGGAAAACCGCGCTGACTCCGGAGAAGAGGTCGATCAGCTGGGCCAAATCTTGGCGGGTATTGCGGATGGCACGCTTGCTCCGATGCGTCCGGATGAAGAACCGAAAGGGACCTCAAAGCCGTCGCAGACGAAGCCGGCAAAGAAACCGGAAACGCAGCTGGCACAGACAAAGCCTTCAAAGACGAAACCAACTCGCTCTCCGAGGGTCAGAACCTTGGTCATCATGATCGATCCGGGGCACGGCGGAGAAGACCCGGGCGCTATCGGAAGAAGACATCGGACAAGAGAAAAAGACGTCGTGCTGGCAATTGCACGAATTTTGCGCCAGGAACTTAACGAAATTGAAGGCGTCAAAGCGATGCTCACCAGAGACGGGGACTACTTTGTTCCGCTCCAGAGAAGAGTTCAGAAGGCGCGTGCGGCCAAAGCAGACTTCTTTGTTTCGATTCACGCCGACGCCTGGGTTAAGCCGACGGCGAGAGGATCGTCTCTTTACGTGTTGAATACCAGAGGTCAGGTATCTACGGCGAACCGCTGGCTTGCCCGCAAGCAGAATGATGCCGACTTGATCGGCGGCGTTAACCTCAGCAATAAAGACAAGCAGATTGCTCGAATCCTGATGGATATGTCTATGACGTCTCAGGTTTCGGACAGTATGGTTTACGGCGCTCGAATTCTGAACGAACTCTCGAGAATCAATCAGCTGCACCGTGGAAAAGTAGAGCAGGCAAACTTTGCAGTGTTAAAGGCGCCGGATATTCCTTCGGTGCTTGTGGAGACGGCCTTCTTGTCGCATCCTGAAGAGGAAAAGAAGCTGCGTACGAGAGCCTTCCAGCGTAAATTGGCTTATGCCATCGGAAACGGAATTCTGAAGGGTTTCGGTCACAAATCCAGATTAGGCTAACCGAACGGAGAGAGCGCCGTTTTCTTGGCTTCCAGACAAATAAGAGAGTTTTCAGAGATTTCTCTGAAGAAGTACACGGAATTATCTGAAACGCAACATATTGCTACAGCTCAGTTTTGTTATTGAAGGGGCCGATCGTATTTGGTTAGAATTAACAGATTACGGATTCGGTCAAGAATCCCTTTGGATTAATATTCGGAGATCAAAACATGGCTCTCGTGTCGTTGCGTCAACTTCTTGATCACGCAGCAGAAAATAACTACGGTATTCCGGCTTTCAACGTTAATAATCTTGAACAGGTTCAGGCCATTATGCAGGCCGCGGACGAAGTAAACGCGCCTGTCATCATGCAGGCTTCAGCCGGCGCTCGTAAGTATGCCGGTGAAGTTTTCCTGGAGCACCTGATTAAGGCTGCTATTGAATCCTATCCGCATATTCCGGTCTGTATGCATCAGGACCACGGTCAGAGCCCGGCGGTTTGCCAAGGCGCTATCAATCTCGGATTCTCTTCCGTGATGATGGACGGATCCCTCATGAGCGACGGCAAGACGATCTCTACGTTCGACTACAACGTTAACGTCACCAAAGAAGTCGTTAACATGGCTCACAAAGTCGGTGTCTCCGTTGAAGGCGAACTCGGCTGCCTGGGCTCTTTGGAAACCATGAAAGGCGACAAAGAAGATGGCCACGGTACCGACGCTGAAATGACACGCGACCAGCTGCTGACCGATCCGGATCAGGCCGCTCAGTTCGTGGAAGAAACACAGGTTGACGCTCTGGCCATCGCGATCGGCACGAGCCACGGCGCCTACAAATTCACTCGCAAGCCGACAGGAGACATCCTTTCGATTCAGCGTGTGAAAGAAATTCATGCCCGCATCCCGAATACACACCTTGTGATGCACGGCTCTTCTTCCGTTCCTCAGGAATACTTGGAAGAAATTCGTAAATACGGCGGTCAGTTCCGTACGACCTACGGCGTTCCTGTTGAAGAGATCGTCGAAGCGATTAAGTACGGTGTCCGCAAAGTCAACATTGATACCGATATCCGTTTGGCCATGACGGCTGCTATCCGCAAGTACTTTGTTGAAAACCCCGAAGCCTTCGATCCGCGCGCCTACCTGAAAGCAGCCCGCGCTGCTTCCGTCGAAATGTGCAAATCACGATACATCGCTTTCGGCTGCGAAGGTCAGGCTTCCAAGATCAAGCCGCTGCCGCTTTCTGAAATGGCTCGCCTTTACAGCGAAGGTGTGTTAAGACAGAAAGTGAACGGTTAATTTCGTCATTTTTCACGGACCGCTTCGGCGGTCTTTTTGTTGGTGCCTGTATCCTTGCTAAGATTTCAGACACGATCAACGAGAAGAGAACAAAATGGAAAAACACCAGCCGAAAGACGCTTCCCAACTTAAAGGCAAGACCGGATTACGCCGTCTGATGAATGCAACCAAGTATTCCGCACAGGGTTTCAGAGGCGCTTGGCAGACAGAAGAGGCTTTCCGCCAAGAGGCCATTCTGGCTTGTGCCATGCTCCCTATCGCCGTCCTTCTTCCGGTGACAATCATTGAGAAGCTTCTGCTGATCTTAGGTCTTTTTATTGTTCTCATCGTTGAGATCTTGAACTCTGCTATCGAAGCCGTTGTAGATCGTTTTGGCGGAGAGATCCACCCTCTCTCCGGGAAAGCAAAAGACTTAGGAAGTGCAGCCGTTTTACTTGCTCTGACGATTTGTGCCATTATTTGGTGCACGATACTGGTTTCGAACTTCTTGTCGTAGTTTTCGGTTTTAAGGTTTTACCCTGTAAATAAAAACGCCGGCTGCTCGAGAAGAACAGCCGGCGTTTTCACAAGAGGAAAACTTAGATTTCCTTAGCCAAAGTTTCGGCTAAGCCGATGTAAGTGGCCGGTGTAAGTTTCTGCAGAGAGGCTTTGGCATCCTCAGGAATGTCCAGCGTTGCAACAAACTCATGGATGGTTTCAGGGCTGATGCCTTTACCGCGGGTAAGAGCTTTGAGCTGTTCGTACGGATGAGGAACACCGTAACGGCGCATCACGGTCTGGATAGCTTCGGCCAGAACTTCCCAGGACTGATCCAGATCGGCGGCAATGGCTTCTTCGTTCAGACGAAGTTTGTTCATGCCGCGTTCCAGAGCGGTGTAGCCGACAATGCTGTAGCCGAAGGCGACGCCTAAGTTTCTGAGAACAGTAGAGTCAGTCAGGTCGCGCTGCCAGCGAGAGATCGGGAGCTTCTGAGCGAGGAACGTAAAAAAAGCGTCAGCCATGCCGAGGTTGCCTTCGGAGTTTTCGAAGTCAATCGGATTGACCTTATGCGGCATCGTGGAAGAGCCGACTTCCCCTTCTTTAAGCTGCTGCTTGAAGTAGTTCAAGGAGATGTAGCCCCAGATGTCACGGTCTAAGTCGATCAGGATCGTGTTGGCACGAGTAATGGCGTTGAAGAGTTCTGCCATATAGTCATGCGGTTCAATCTGAATTGTATAGGGATTGAACGTCAGGTGCAGACGGTTTTCAACAACATTGCGAGCGAAAGCAGGCCAGTCTTTGTCCGGATAAGCGATCATGTGAGCGTTGTAGTTGCCCACGGCACCGTTCATCTTGGCCAGAAGTTTCACTTTTTCGATGGCCTGGACGGCGAATTCGAGACGAGCGGCAACGTTGGCCATCTCTTTACCGACGGTAGTCGGAGAGGCGTGCTGGCCATGGGTGCGGGAGAGCATGGAAACACCGGCCCATTCGTGAGCGAAACCTTTGAGCTTATCGATGATCAGCTGCAGATGAGAGCAGAGAAGCTGACGGCCGGAAGAAAGCATCAAGGCGTGAGAAGTGTTGTTGATGTCTTCAGACGTGCAGCCGAAATGAACGAATTCGCTGGCGGCAGCAAGATGTTCATTGACGGTCATCTTGCTCTTAATCCAGTATTCAACCGCCTTAACGTCATGGTTGGTGGTTTTTTCGATGTCTTTAATTGCCTGGCAGTCGGCAACGGAGAAGCTGCTGACTAAGCCGCGAAGATAAAGTTTGTCTTCTTCGGAAAGATCCTTAAGTTCGGGCAGGTTGAATTCGGAAAGGGCGATGAGCCATTCAACTTCAACCGTGACACGGGCACGCATCAGTGCAAATTCGGAAAAAATATCGCGGAGTTCGGCAGTTTGGCGTCCGTAGCGGCCGTCGAGGGGAGAGATTGCGGTAAGAGCAGACAGTTCCATGACGATGAAATTCATAGAGAAATAAAAAGGAGACAACATTTTAGCAACTTGCAATGAGCATTTTTGCGTTGACTCCCGGACGGATGTTCTAAATCTTTACACTACTGTCCAAAATAAATTTGAACGATTGACATATCCCCAATGCAAACATGCTGGCGATCCGATAAAGTTGATTTTTGCGAAATAAACAAACGGAACGCCGGCATGCAGAGATCAACGATATCTATGTTTGCTCAACTTGTCCAGCTTATGGGCGGGAAAATTGAGTTTCATCAGGGGCTACGCATGAATTTGTGTATGATTGTCCATGAGGAGCTCCTTTTAATATCTTTCGATTGCTCGTCGAAAAAGCATATATGGTCGCATCCGCGAGGATTGACGCCGCAGAGGTTGTACCTCAGGAGCTCCTCACTTTGTCACTCTTGAACCTTCCTTAGTGACGCCATCCTTTTCATTTCCTCTATTGCCGGTTCGCTCTTTAAAGCACTCAAAAGAGAATTTATTACCGACATTTTTTGAACACGGTTGGCTGCACCGATTTATGCATTTCGTCTAACTACGTTGATGAAAAACAATGAAACGACTATTTGCTTTTAACTTAGGCTCTTGAATGAGTCAAGAAACCGTGAAATAGGCTGTAACGGAACGAAGCGAGGTTACAGCCATATGTCGCGAAAGTTCTTGACGCCTAAAGATGAATACGCTGTGAGTAGGACGGTTAAGGCATTCGAAGCCTTAACCGTCTTACAGACTCAAGCGTTAACTATTAGCGGTCACTATTACTTGGAATTTGTTAAAGAGCCGTGCTCAATCAAAACTGCTTTGTTGAAAAGGCACGGGAACATTATCGTTGATAGACAAATCGTTGGAGGGTAAGAGATCAATAGATGAACGTGATCCTCCTCTCCGGAACATTCCATAAGCCTGACTCGATCACGCCGGCACACTTCCGAAAAAAGTTCTTTGAGCCTTTCCAGGATCGTTGATGAAATAACCTTTCGTCTGTAAGCTACTGCGAAGATCAAGTGAGCTTTGAGATTGAAAACACAATGAGAACCGGAAGATAACTGCATATGATTCAAAAAGTCGAGCGGCACGTTATTCGTAAAAACAATGCTAACTGGCAAGCCTGCCATAAGCTTTGTTCATTGTCGCGCAAGCTCGGCAACTGCGCAGTCTATCTGCTTAGACATAGAGTCTTTGAAAAGGCGCCTGTATTGACACGCAAAGAACTTGATACGGAACTCAGGCATCAATACGGCAGTGACTATCGAGCTATGCCGTCGGCTGCCTCCGCGCAAAGACAAGGACAAGTCATAGCCAAACAGTTCAAAGGCTTTGCGAAGGCGGCTGCTGAATACTCGAAGCACCCTGAGAAGTTTCAAGGGAAGCCTCGCTTGCCGGGCTATAGGAAGAAATATCGTACGTTCTATGTCGGCCGCAACGGCTACCAAATCCGCGATGGCCAACTGACGATCACCGGAGGGAAAGATATCGGTTTTTCTCCCATTCGCGTAGTTTGCTGCGAACGTCAAGAGTTCAACGCCAAAGCTGAGGAGGCAATTGCGGGAGATCTGAGAATTATTCCGATGGAGAATACATTCATTGTAGAGCTGACATATCGTGTCGATAAGGATGAGTGTAAAAATTCAAAAAGCGTCTCATTGAATCCGAATGAAGCTTTGTGCTGTGATTTAGGCATTGATAATTTTGCAACTTTCGTTTCGACTAAACCCGGAGTAAGGCCGTTTTTAGTCAAGGGCAAAATACTTAAGAGCATCAATCAGCGGTACAACAAACAAGTCGCTGAACTCAGAAGCAAGAAACACCATGAGCACATTCGGATAAAAGGGGTTAAACGTTATTGGCAGCTCCAAGACTTGATGCATAAGATCAGTCGCCTGGCAGTGAATTTTTGTCTTGCGCATGATTTGGGCCGTATAGTCATCGGAACAAACAGAAACTGGAAACAGAGACTCAACCTTGGCAAACGCAACAACCAAAATTTTGTGATGCTGCCGCACAATAAGTTTATTGAGATGGTCCGGTACAAGGCTGAAGAATATGGCATCCAAGTGACAGTGCGTGAGGAGAGTTACACATCTAAAGCCAGTGCAATGGACTTTGATGAAATTCCTGACTTCGATCCAAAGGAAAGAAAACCAGCGATTTCCTTCTCAGGGAAGAGGTTCAAACGCGGTCTCTATCAGTCATCAAAAAGACATTTGATCAATGCCGATATCAACGGCGCAGCAAATATCGGCCGAAAAGAACTCGGGGATGAGTGGCTCAAAAAGCTGCTCGAACTCGATGGGGCGTCTTTGTGGACACGCCCGCAGTTGTACGAAACCTGCATGAATGTGTAGGTGTTCGTCAGTTGCTAAAAATGGGAGCACGCTCCCATGAAACCGTGCACGTAAGTGCGCGGTAGTTCATCGACTTGGCGCGGGTAGTTCGGAGGAAAAGCGAGCGGTCAAAAGAAAAGCCGCCGGAGAAAAACTCGAGCGGCTTTTGATAGTACCGGATATTAGAGAACAACCGGTGTATTGGGTACCGGATCCTGAACAGGTTTGTTCGGGAAAGGCTTAGAGAGGATCGCGGCTAACGATCTGAAAGCCTGACAGACACCTTCTTCGAACTTTTTATCGGCAAATGCAATTTCCATCTGTTTGACGATGTCATCCAGCTGGGTTTGTGTAACCTCTCGTGCCGCTCCTCGATCTAAATAAATCTCAATCGCGCGGTCTGAGAGGTTTAAATAAATTAAGACGCCGTTGTTGTCTTCCGTGTCCCAGACGCCATAACGGCCGAAAAGCTCTTTGGCTCGCTGCGCGTCAGTGACGTTCTCGCGCAAACCTTTAGCAGGGATGCTGCGTTCAATGATGAGTCGGAACTCAGCACTTGTCCGTTGTTCGCATTCTTCAATGCACTTGGTGACGGCATCCAGAGAAGACTGCGGGAAAGCCAGGGTTACGGGGACGGGAGACATCACCCAATGTTTAAGAATTCTTCCGATAGACATTTTTACCAGCCTCCGCTCGCGCCGCCGCCGGCTGCGTCACCGCCTCCGCCTGAACCGGCTCCGCCGCCCATGCCGCCGCCAAAACCGCCTCCGCCGAATCCGCCGAAGCCTCCGAATCCGTCATCTCCGCCGCCGCGTTTACCGCGGTAACGTCGATCGGTACCGTACATTTTGGCGGTGCGTCGGGCGCCGGCCTCAAGAACAGCGGTAGGAATGCACATGGCAATGACAACCACAATCAAAGCGATGACAATGCCGGCAAAGAGCGACTGCATGATAAATGCCGCCAGACCGCCGACAGCCAATCCTGCCAGAGGGGCTGATTTACGGCCCATCAGTTCGCGCAGCATCATCGTAATCACAAACCCGATGAAAAGCACGGCAACCCAAGGTTCGTCCCAAAGGGCTTCCGCCGGGTCGTAAAGAATATTGGCTTCTGCACGCTTTTTCTGCGGCGCCGGAAGTTTGGCATCTTCAATCAGCGTAAATACTTTGTCCAAGGCCTGACTGATGCCCTGGTAGTAGTTGTTCTGACGGAAGTTAGGCGCCATCACGTCCGTGATGATGCGGGACGCGGCCACATCGGGAATGGCACCTTCAAGCGCTCTCATCACATCAATGCGGATTCTGTGATCGTTGACTGCAACGATCAGAAGAAGGCCGTCTCCGACATCTTTACGGCCCAGCTTCCAATTGTCGCCGACACGATGTGCATAGTCTTCGATCGGTTCGCCGTTTGTGGACGGAACGATGATGACGGCAATCTGAGAACCGTACTTTTCTTCAAAGCCGGCAAGTTTGGCTTCCAGAGAGCGTTTTTGTTCGGCGGTCAGAAGATGAGCCGTGTCCGTGACGTAGGCCACTTCCGGTATCGGAAGCAAATCGGCCGCCGAGACCGTGCAGAATAGTGCGCTCAGCCAGAAGAAGAACGCACCGATGAGGAGGCCGAATCGATTAAGGTTTGGCCGGAGCTGTAGCTGCTGAACCATTGAAATCTACCTTCGGAGGTGTCGTAATGGCAGCTTCGTCGGCTACCGCATACTGAGCTTTCGGCTTGTATCCGAGGATCCAAACCCAGACCATCTGCGGGAACTGACGGATGTACGTGTTGTACTGCTGGACGGACTTAATGTAGCGGTTGCGTGCAATCGCAATACGGTTTTCACAGCCTTCAAGCTGCACGCGCAGGTCCTGGAAGGCTTTGTTGGCCTTCAGATCAGGATAGCGCTCGACAGTCACGAGCAGGCGGGATAATGCGCTGCTCAATTCGCCCTGAGCTTGTGTAAATTTCTGGAAGGCTTCGGGATTTTCCATCAGCTCAGGCGTTGCCTGAATGGATGTGGCTTTCGCACGGGCATTGATCACCTGCGTCAGCGTGGATTTTTCGAAATCCGCTTCGCCCTTAACTGAGTTCACTACGTTCGGAATAAGGTCGTTGCGGCGCTGATACTGGTTTAAAACTTCGCTCCAAGCTGCCTTGGTCGATTCATCAAGAGTCTGAATCTCGTTGTATCCGCATCCGGTCAGCATGGTTGCAGACATGAACATGCCGAGAAGAATAAGGAAAAAGCGTTTCATGACGGCCTCGTATTGTTTACTTCTTAAGAAAAATAGGTTAACAGTTCGTCGTAGACGGGACGGACCTCAGCGCCCGGCGCATTCGGTTTTGCGGTTCCGAGCATAATCCAGCAGGCGATGACTTCGTCCTTCTTGCAGAGGGCATCGACGGCATCGCGGTAACGGGTAGACGAACCGCTCACGATTTTACCTGCGTAGCCTTTGAGTTCAAGAGCCGCAAGGAAGTTGGAGGTGGCGGCGCCGACTGTCATCCATTGTTCATAAGCAGGAACTCTTGCGTTGTGTTCGTCGATTTTGGCGACCACGGCGACCATGGCCGGAGCTTTCAGCGCTTTGCTGCGGGCTCGTTCCGCACCTTCTTGGTCGGCCCCTTCGGCTAAAGCCCCGGCTTCAAAGAAGTCTGCAAACTTCTGACGCTCTTCGATGACGACAAAGCGGGCAGGGCTCAGACGGCAGTGATCAGGCGCTGCAATGGCCCAGGTCAGGGCTTCATCGTAGTCTTCTTTAGTGGGGGCAGGTGTGGTGAGATATTTTGCTCCGAGAGAGCGGCGTAACGTAACACGTTCAAGAACAGAGTCGTGCATTTGAGTGAAATCCAAAACTTTCTTTAATTGCCTGAAGTATGGCAGTCCGAGTCAGCGGCAGCGTCTAAATTCGCTCAAATTGGATGATTTGCAGGTCGGAAAGCATCAAGAAAGAGTTGGATCCGCCGCAGGAGGATCGGAACGCAGATCAAGCGCTTCCTCAGAGCTCCAAAGACGTTCGATGACAGCGCGATGTTTTTCTGCATCTCCGCTGATATAAAACACTTCCCTGCCTTTGGCACAGTCTGATAATAAGTCTCGTTTTAAGAGCTGATGTTTGAGTTCTCTGGCCACAGCGGCGCTCGGATCGATAAGTTCTGTGCCGCCGCCAAGTTCGCGCTTTAATGCGCTTGATAGGAAAGGATAATGTGTGCATCCGAGGACGAGCTTATCGGCGCCGGCCCGCTTAATCGGGTGCAGATACTTTTCAATCAGCTTTTGGGTCCTGAATGAATCCCACTCGCCGCTTTCGACGCATTCCATAAGGCCCGGGCACGGGACGGAAACGACCTTGACCTTGGTACCGGCGAATTCTCGAACTAATCTCAGGTACCGTTCGCTGGTAATGGTGCGGGTCGTGGCGATGACGCCGACAACGCCGGTTTGTGTGGCGGCTGCGGCCGGTTTAATTGCGGGTTCGATGCCGATGATCGGAATGTCAAGCGTTTCCCGCATCGTGTTAACGCCTTCCGCTGTTGCCGTATTGCAGGAAAGCACGATGGCCTTGGCGCCTTTGGAAATCAAAAAACGCCCGATCGCAAGACACCGTTCCTTGATGTATTCGGCGTTTCGGTCGCCGTAGGGTGCATAAAGGCAGTCGCCGTAATAAAGGATGTCTTCGCCGGGAAGCGCATCTCGAACAGCGTGCATCACCGAGAGGCCGCCGAGTCCTGAATCAAACATTCCGATAGGAGCGTTACGCACGGACATCCTCCTTGCGGATACGGCCGCGATTCTTGAGGTAGCCGGGAAGCCAGGAACTGATAAGGATGCTCAGCACCACCATCACGGCACCGACCACGGCGCCTTTGGTAAACGGTTCTCCGATGGCAAAGCCGATGACACCGGCAAATACCGGTTCAAGGGTGTAGATGAGAACGGCACGCGTCGGAGAGACGAACTTCTGAGCCCAGCACATCATGACCTGATTAAAAACAATCATGCCGATCAAAATAGCCATGCAGAGACAGGTAACCGGCGTCGGATCAAAGCGGATGTCTTCAAATCCGATGCAGTAAAGCGTGCTCCAAAACGTGACGGTAACAAGCTGAGTAAAACAGAAAGCCTTTGGGTCGCAGGAATTGGCGAAGTGTCCGAGAACCAAAATTTCCATTGCGCAGGCAGCCGCGCTGGCAATCGTGAGCCATTCTCCGATGCTGCCGTGAAGGGAGATTTTGGTGGGATCCAAAATCAAAAGCATGCCGATGAAGGCAAACAAGATGCCGCCTGCAATGATCGGTGTCGGTCGCTTCCTAAAGAGAATCCATTGGAAGAGCGGGACGAACGGCACATAGAGCGCGGTCAAAAAAGCCGAAATCGAGCTTGTGATCGTCTGCAGGCTCACCGTCTGAAGAAAGTAGCCTAAGAAGATGCAGGTACCAGTAGCGCATCCTGCGATCCAGTCTTCTTTTTTGAGTTTAAAAAGCGTCGATCTCAAGAGGCACGCCATGAGAACGGCGCCGCCTCCGAAACGTAAGGCAACAAGCAGCCCCGGCGAGAGTCCTTTGAGACTCAGGGACAAAAGAATAAAAGAAGAACCCCAAAGGGCCGTCACCATCACAAGGCCCCACTCGGGGCTGACGTTAAAGCGACTCGGCGTCATTGGTCTCGAGTTTTTCTAAAGTTTGGTTTACGTGGTTTGAGGTTTTGCGGGCGACGCGGTGCGCTGAGGGCAGGTCTGCCGGTGACGCCCCTTTTAGGAGCAGGACCGCTAAAGATTTCGCCGTCTTCCAGATATCTCCACTTTCCGACGGGAAGTTTGCCGAGACGGACGCTGCCGACACGAACCCGCTTTAGTGCGAGAACCTTAAGTCCGACCAGATCGCACATACGGCGAATTTGACGATTCCGTCCTTCGCGAAGGACGAATTTTAATTGGTCTTCGTTCAGCCAAGAGACTTCTGCCTTCTCCAAAGGCTTCCCGTCCAGCTCCAATCCGTGATTTAAAAGCGCGAGTTTCGCAGGAGGAAATTCGCTGTTGGGGCGGCCGTCAGCCATCGCAACACGCACAATGTATTCTTTTTCAACGGAGCTGTTCTCACCGATAATGGTTTTGGCAATGCGTCCGTCCTGAGTCAGGACGAGAAGACCCGTGGAATTGATGTCCAGACGGCCGGCCGGAACCAGGCTCTTTAACTGAGAAGGATTAAAGCGGCGGGGAGACGGGTCATCGATCCAGCGGTTTCTCGGCGTAATCAAAACGCGTGCCGGTTCGTGACCGTCCTCGGCTTGTCCGGAGACATAACCAAGAGGCTTGTTGAGAATAATGGTCACGCGTTCGTTCTGCTGATCCTTGGCCTTTCGATCAATCTTGATCTTTTGATCCGGACGTACCTTACTGCCGAGTTCGCTGACAACTTCTCCGTCGACTTTGACCCAGCCTTTGGCAATCCACTCGTCGGCTTCCCGTCGGGAACATAAGCCGAGTTCGCTCATGCGCTTTGATAAGCGGACGAGATCTGCGGTTGTATCGCTCATTTGCTTTCCTTGTTGGGTCTTTCGGCGGCGGCGCGGGTCAGTCGATCCAAAACACCGGCAGAAGAATCGGTTAACTCCGGCTCAACGGCAAAGATCACATCTCCGCCGTCATGGTCGAGTTCGTGCAGCCACTTGTAAAGGTTGACCTGAAGTTCCTTGGCGTCCTTGTAGCCGCGAACTTTTTCTGCGACAGTACAGAAGCGCTTCGCGATTTTCTCCGGCGCAATCAAAGAGAAGGTCTTGAAGTGACGGGCTAAGAACTGCGTCTCTCCGGGCAGGTCGTCCGCCGAGACAATCTTCAGAACGTGCTCAGGAGCGTAATGACTCTTCATAGAGCCGGAGACGCGCGGAGAAGCGCCGATGGCGCCGTGTTCAACGGGCTTGCCGATGACCTTGGAGATCATCTCGCCGCTCACGTCGCCTTCTCGAAGAATACGCGGTGCCTCACCGGTGAGGTCAAGAATTGTGGACTCGATACCGACAGTGCATTCTCCGCCGTCCAGGATGAAGTTGGTTTTGCCCTCGGGCTTTTCTCCGAGGTCGTCACGAACATGCTGAGCGGTTGTCGGACTGATCTTGCCGAAGGTGTTGGCGCTCGGGGCCGCTAAGCCGCGGCCCTTACCGGCGTCAAAACGTTTTAAAAGTTCGTGCGCCAAAGGATGAGACGGACAGCGAATCGCAACCGTGTCCTGGCCGCCCGTCAGAAAGTCTTTGGCGTGTTCGGAACGCTTTAAAACGATCGTCAGAGGCCCGGGCCAAAAAGCTTCTGTGAGTTTCTTAGCATCTTCGGGAATTTCTCGGGCCCAGTAGGGCAGGGCTTCCGCAGACGCAACATGCACAATCAGCGGATGCGTGGCCGGTCGGTTTTTAGCGGCATAAATTGATTTAACCGCCGCTTCGTTTTCTGCGTCGGCGGCCAAGCCGTAGACCGTTTCTGTGGGAATGGCTACCAAACCGCCGGCTTCGAGAATTTTGACGGCCTTCTCAAGATCAGAATGCATAACGTTATTCAGGAAGTTCGAGACCTAAAATGCGGGCCGCCATTTGGGCTTTAAACATCGCTTCCTCTTCCGTGGCGGCTAAACAAGTGATGTGGCCCATTTTACGTGCGTGCCTCGGCTGCTTCTTGCCGTACAGATGCAATTTGAGACCCGGGATGTCCAGCACCTGACTCCAGTCCGGCTCGCGGATGTTTTCGTTTTCATCGAACCAAAGATCGCCGAGCAGGTTGAGCATGACGGACTTAGAAACCTGAGTCGTATCGCCGAGCGGAAGATTGGCCATGGCGCGAACCTGTTGTTCGTACTGGCTGCAGATGCAGGCATCAATCGTGGCGTGGCCGGAGTTATGCGGTCTCGGAGCTAATTCGTTGACGACCAGACGTCCGTCGGAGAGCACGAAGAGTTCGGTGCAAAGCACGCCGACGTAATCGAGTTTCTCAATAATCTTGGAAGCGATTTCACGAGCGCGGTCGGAGATTTCTTCATCCAAGCGGGCCGGCATGACGGAAACAGCCAAAATGCCCTTGCGATGGTAGTTCTCAGAGACCGGGAACACGGCCACTTCGCCCTTGCTGTTGCGGGCGGCGATGACGGAGACTTCCTTAAAAAGCGGCAGACGCTTTTCCAAGACGCAGCGAACTTTACCGAGCTTCTCAAAAGCGATTGCCAGCTCACGGCGGTCATTAACCGTGATTTGGCCTTTGCCGTCGTAGCCCAGACGGGCGGTTTTCAGGATGGCGGGGAAGTAAGGAGCGGAAGCCTTCTTGAGGTCCTCGTCGGATTCGATCAGCAAATGAGGAGCAACGGGGGCGCCGGCAGATTTGATGAAAGACTTTTCATCGAATCGGTCCTGCGTGATGCGGACAGCGTTTGCTGCCGGACATGTTTCCGCACCTTTAGAAGCTAAAAACTCTAAGGCGGCAGCGGGAACGTTTTCAAACTCGGTCGTGACGGTCTTGCAGAGCGAGGCAAGTTCGGTCAGTGCAGCTTCGTCCGTATAGGGAGCGCAGATGTGCTTTTCGGCAACGATGGCTGCCGGGGCGTTTTTATCGGGTTCTAATACGCAGACGCGGTAGCCCATCGTTGCAGCGGCTTGAGCAAACATACGGCCTAATTGACCGCCGCCCATGAGTCCCAGCCAGCTGCCGGGGAGAATCGGTGTGTCTTTCATCATATTTGGGCTATTAGAGAGGGAGAGTCATGTTACGGGCTTTTTCGTTCTGAGCCTTGCGGAAAGCGGCAAGCTTATCTGCCAAGCCGACATCTGTCGTACCCAGAATCTGGACGGCGTAGAGCGCAGCGTTGGCAGCGCCGGCTTCACCGATGGCAAAGGTGGCGACGGGGACGCCCTTAGGCATCTGAACGATGGAATACAGAGAATCCTGGCCCTTCAGGTAGCGGCTCGGGACCGGAACGCCGCAGACAGGAAGCGTCGTTTTAGCGGCCAGCATACCGGGAAGGTGAGCTGCACCGCCGGCGCCGGCAATAATCACACGGATACCGCGGTCGCGGGCAGTTTCTGCGTATTCGAACATTTCGTCCGGCATTCTGTGTGCGGAGACGACTTTGGCTTCAAACGGGACATCAAAAGACTGGAGCATTTCAGCAGCGTTTTTCATGACGTCCCAGTCAGAATTGGATCCCATCAAAATAGCGACAACCGGTTTCTTTTCTTGCATCTTGAGATTCCTATTGGATTTCTGTTAATCGAAACGCGCCGCAAGCGGCGCGTTCTGTGTTTCATTAGGAGGATTTTAGGCGGTAACGCCTTTGCCTGTCAGACGGATCAGAGCTTCTTCATACTTGCTGCTGGTCTTATCCAACACATCCTGCGGGATCTTGGGGGCCGGAGCTTTCTTGTTCCAAGGCTGGCTTTCAAGCCAGTCGCGGATGAACTGCTTATCAAAGCTCGGTTCGGACTGACCGACTTTGTATTCATCGGCAGGCCAGAAGCGGGAGCTGTCCGGTGTCAGGATTTCGTCCATCAGAACGACGGTGCCGTTTTCATCCAAACCGAATTCGAATTTGGTGTCGGCGATGATGATGCCCTTAGTAGCCGCGTATTCGGCGGCCTTCTTATAAAGGGCGAGAGTGTAGTCTCGAATCTTGGAAGCGATGTCTTCGCCGTATTGTTTGACGACTTCTTCGTAAGTGATGTTTTCGTCGTGATGACCGGCTTCAGCCTTGCCGGCAGGAGTGAAGATCGGTTCGGGCAGTTTTTCGCTTTGCTTTAATCCGGCAGGAAGTTTGACGCCGCAGATCTGACCGGTGGCCTGATATTCCTTCCAGGCGCTGCCGGAAATGTATCCGCGGGCAACGCATTCGATAAGAATCGGTTTCAGGCGTTTTGCAACAACGGCGCGTCCCTTAACCTGATCACGTTCTTCGGGAGCAACCACGGTTTCGGGATCGATGCCCGTCAGATGATTCGGGACGATACCGTCGAGTTCTTTGAACCAGAAGTCGGTTAAAGCCGTCAGAATCTTGCCTTTCTTGGGGATCGGGTCGCCAAGAATGACGTCAAATGCAGAGATGCGGTCGGAAGCGACGATAAGAAGTTTGTCATCACCGACAGCGTAGCTGTCACGGACTTTGCCGCGATAGACGAGCGGAAGAGACTTGATGGACGTCGTAACAATTTCAGCCATGTTTTCTCCTGAACACTGATTCCCGCTGAAGGAAGGAGTGATGTACGTGAGGAATTGAGAATTTCGGAATGGCATCATTTTAATTCAGTGCAAGTCCCTCCGACGGGATTAAAGCCACGAAAGTTCGGCCTAAAAAATGACAAAAGCCTGAGATTTGCCTCAGGCTTTCGAACAAAAATACTTCCTAATTAGGAGGCAGGTTTTACAAAGATGTTGGACGCCACGGCGTTGAAGAAATCGCTTTCCGCCTGAAGTCTTTGGTTTAGGGCGTCGGTCTTTTCATCTTTGCCGCGTAAGACCTCACCGCAGACCGTGAAGACCTGATCTCCTGCCGGGACGGCATAGTAATAGACGGCATTCTCGGTATCGGTTTTGGCCGGGAAGTAAACGCGGACGATCTGAGAATTAGGCAGTTTTTCCGTTACAGCGCCGGGACGAGCTTTCTGCAGTCCGGCAACAATGCTGTCCACAGTCGCTCCGGTCGGGGTTTCGATTAAAGCGACCACATATTGACCGGAGCCGGATTCACTACGCCAGCTCATGAATTCATTTTGTCCGAGCTGCAGGTTCTGAGAAAGATTCCAGGAGAGCGGCAGCGTGACCTGAAGCGGACGATCCATGCCTTTGATGGAAACCGGGTATTCACGGCGGTAGCCCTGGTTCCATTCGTCCATCGGATTGGGATAACGCATTGCGAGAAGGTAGGGAACTAGAGGGTCTACGACATTGTCGGTCACGCCGTTCTTGAAGTTGGTCATCCACTCTTCGGCTTTGTTGATGCGTTCCTGAGAGAAAGTCTCATCCAGCCATTTTGAAACAGCTTCTTTGGACTGCTGGCCTTTCTCCATGCCTTCGCTGAGCTTCTGGTTGAACTGCTCTTTGATAGAAGGCCATTGTTCTTTGAGCTGGTCTTTATAAGTAGCAGCGTCCTTAGACCACTCTTCGCTTTTTTCGCCGAGGGTTCTAACGGAATCGGATAATTTATCGAGCCAGCCTGCGACTTTATTTGCCATGCCGTCAGCGGCTTGTTCAACCTGCTTTGTATCTTGTGCTACAGCGGACGGAGCTTCCTGTGCGTGGACAGCCTGACTGACAGCAGCGGAGGCAATCAAGGCGGTCATCAAATGCTTCATTTTTACGTTCATTCCCTACTCCGAAATTGTTTCGTATATTGTCGGCATAGTACATAGAAGAACGGTTTGGCTTAGACTTGTGCCGCCGTAATGAGTACGTAACACTTCTTTTCCGTTCGAATCTGGTTCCTATGAAAATCCGCTGGCAGCTTTGGTTTCTGGTCACGCTTTTAATTTGCGCTTTCTACTGCATTTGGGACACGACCTTTGCGTTTTCCAGAGGTGAAAAATTAGCGCAGGCGGATTGGACATATGTTGAGAAGGCCGGGCACAAGGGCTTGGCTGACTACTGCACCAGGATCGGTATTACCGGAGACGGCAAGACCCCTCAGACGGTAACGAAAGAAATTTTTGAGCCGGCAAAAAATCCCTTGATCTGCGCTTCTTCTTTGGATGAGGCCAAGCAGAGCTATGGTTTATTTGTTCAGGGACAGTCAAGAAAAGCCAGCACACAAATGGTATTCATGTTCATCGGTGCATGGCTTGTGATTCTGCTTGCGCTCTTTGGCCTGATGAAATGGACAAACAGAAAGGCCGTCCCCGAATCTTCAGGCACGGCCGAAAAAACGAAATCTAAATCGAAAGCGCGTCGTTAACCGCTTTCTTTATGGCAGCTGCGGCGGCCCTCGGATTTTCCGCGCCGCAGATTGCGGAGACGACTGCGACACCGTCGGCTCCGTGACGAATGCAGTCCGCGGCATTGCTTTGATTGATGCCGCCGATGGCAACGTTAGGAAGTCCCGCTTCTTTGGAAATGTATTCCAGCAGGTCTAGGCCCACCGCTGCGCCTGCATCGACTTTTGTCTTGGTAGAAAACACCGGCCCGATTCCGATGTAATCAACCTCCGGCCCGATGGTGTTTAATTCTGCAATGCTTCCGACGGACAAGCCGACTACGGCGTCGGGACCTAAAAGCTGTCTAACGTACTTCGGATCGATGTCTTCTTGTCCGACGTGAACTCCGTCTGCCCCGCTGAGTAGAGCGATATCAATGTGGTCATCCACAATGAAAAGTACATCCGTATCTTTAAGAAGCTTCTTGAGAAGAAACGCAGCCTCAAGCTGCTTCTTCTTTTTCCATTCCGGCGCGCGAAGCTGGACAACGGTACAACCGCCTTCTACTGCTTTTCTTGTCGTTTCAACCATTCCTTCCGGAGTTTTACAAAGGTTGGCGTCAAGCACCAAGTACAGCGAGAGATCTAATTTTCTATCTGCTTTCATTTTCTGAAATCTTCGGGGCGGATTTGATAGAGGGCGTCTAAATATTGGACGTGGAAGGACCCGGGACCGCTCGAGCGGGTAGAAGCGGTGTCGTTGGCGTAGTTTACGTAGTCGCAGCAGGCAATGCAGGCCTCAAGCGAGCGCTCCGCGCCTCCGAGGAAAGCGGCGAGAAGGGCTGATAGCGAGCAACCTGTTCCGACGACTAACGTCATCATTTCACTGCCTCCGACGGCGCAAAGCACGCGTTCGCCGTCTGTGGCGTAGTCCTTGTGTCCCGTTACCACGACAAATGTTTTGTACTTACGGGCAAGGGCCTTGGCCGCTTCAATGGCGGAAGAAGAGTCATCCAAACTATCCACTCCTTTGCCGCCGGTGCCCACACCGGCTAAGAAACGAATCTCGGAAGCGTTGCCTCGGACCGCTGTCGGATGCATTTCTAAGAGTTCAAAAATGATTTTGTCGCGCCAGGGAATGCCGCCGGCGGCAACCGGATCGAGAACCCATGGTTTGCCTGCGGCAAGAGCGCCGCGAATTGCTTTCTTCATGGTTTCGATACGTGCTTCGTACGGTGTTCCGACGTTGACCGAAAGTGCAGAGGCAATGCCGGCGAAATATTCGGCTTCGCCTTCGCCTACTACCATCGCGGGGGAGGCCCCTGCGGCAAGAAGCACGTCAGCCGTAATTTCCTGTACGACTTCATTAGTAATGCAATGAACGAGAGGGCGATTGGCACGGAGTCTTTGAAGCATTTCTCCGGTCTTGCGGGACAAACAAAGTTGGACAGAGTCTGAAGACATGATATAAGGAGCTTCTCAGTAAATAGAGGTAGACAAATTATGGCAGGTTTTGAGCACTATGCATGGCTGATGAAATCGGAGCCAAGCGAAGTTTCCGTTGATGACGTCCTGCAGATGGACGGCTGCAAAGTCGGGTGGTTCGGCGTCCGTAATTACCAGGCCCGCAACTTCATGAGAGATCTTTGCAAGATCGGAGATCCGGTTCTTTTCTATCATTCTTCCTGCGCTCAGCCCGGGATCGTCGGCATTGGTGAGATAGCTTCCGAACCTTATCCGGATCCGACACAGTTTGAAGAAACTTCCGGATACTTCGATGCTAAGAGCACTCAGGAAAAACCGCGCTGGGTTCAGGTCGATGTTCGCGTACTGCATAAGGTCAGACTGGTTTCCATCGCAGAGCTTCGAACGATTCCCGGCTGTGAGGGAATGCGCGTCCTTCAAAAGGGCAATCGCCTCTCGATCACGCCCGTGAATGAAGACGAGTGGAAAGCGCTTCAGCCGTACCTCATCCCGCAAACCTAGTATTTACGCCACTTCCAGCGAAAAGCCGTTAAAAAACGAAGATAAGCGCTAAGATTTTTCTTATTCAAATTTTCAAATTCTCAAACCATATAAGAGGATTAAGTGGCACTCACAACAATCGGCCTTATGGCTTTATTAGGCTGCTTTACGGGATTTATGGCAGGCCTACTGGGTATCGGCGGCGGCATGATCATTACACCGTTCCTGATTATGCTGATCCCGTCGAGTTTGATTCCGCACGATCACATCGTTCACGTGGCCATCGCGACGTCATTGGCAACGATCGCTTTTACTTCGCTTTCTTCCGTCAGAGCTCACCATAAACGCGGCGCCGTTCTGTGGAATGTCGTGGCCTCTGTCGCCCCAGGTATTTTGGTCGGTGCGGTCGTCGGTGCACAGATCGCAGGCTGGCTGCCGACATTCTGGCTGTCCTTGATTTTCGCCGGTTTCGTCGGGTTCTCCGCGTTCAAGATGTTCCTGAATAAATCCCCGCGTCCGGACCGCAATCTGCCGGGAACGATGGGCAAGTTCTTCATGGGCATCGCGATCGGTATTCTCTCCGCCCTTGTGGGCGCCGGCGGCGGCTTTATCTCCGTTCCCTGGATGGTTTGGTGCAACGTCAAAATGCAGAACGCTGTGGCGACCAGTGCAGCTTTCGGCTTCCCGATTGCGCTCTTCGGCACTATCGGCTACATCATCAGCGGCTGGAACGTGTCGGGTCTGCCTCCCTGGCCGATTGACCTTGGCTACATTTGTATTCCGGCTTTGTTCTCAGTTGCGATTACCAGTGTGCTTTTTGCACCGCTTGGCGCTAAGGTTGCCCACTCTATCGATACGAAGCCGCTTAAGAAGATCTTCGCCTGCCTGCTGTGCTTCGTCTGCCTCTACATGATTAGACAAGCATACTTGGCGATGTAAGTTAAGCTTTTCCAGAGTGTGAGCCGGCAGAAACGCCGGCTTTCGTTTTTTTACGCCTAGCCGCGCCTGCGAATGTGTCGGATAACTGAGGATTCTTGTAATATTGGCCTACTTCATTTTGCGAAAAGTCCATGACCGATACCGTCAACAATTCAACAACTTACCTTTGGTACGACTACGAAACATTCGGAACAGAGGCACGTAAAGACCGCCCCGTGCAGTACGGATCATTTCGAACCGATACCAATTTCAATATCATCGGACAAAGCATGGTGCTTTACGCCCAGCTTGCGGACGACTACATCCCGTCTCCCGGTTCTTCTCTGGTGACGGGCATTACGCCGATGTCGCTCATGGATGAAGAAAATGCGCTGGCTGAGGCCGATTTCGCCAAAGTCATCCGAGATGAAATGGGCAAACCCGGCACGATTACGATCGGCTACAACAATCGTAATTACGACGATGAGATGACGCGCTTCATGTTCTGGCGCAATCTGCTTCCGGCCTACGACACCGAGTACGGAGACGGACGCGGACGATTTGACGTTTTTCTTTTAGTGATTGCCGTTTATGCGGTGGCGCCGCAGATTTTGAAATGGCCGACGAAAGAAGACGGTACGGTTTCTTTCAAATTGGATCGCCTGACGCCTGCAAATCAGCTGCCCCACCGTCACGCGCATGACGCAAGCTCGGATGCTTTTGCAACACTGCAGCTGGCCAAACTGATTGCAAGCAAGAATCCTCGCCTTTGGGAGTATGCGCTTTCGATCAGCAAGTCCGACAAGATCGTCGAGCTTCTGAATGAAAGACGTCCGCTTCTCTATGTGGATCGCTACAGTCTCCATCATCGCAGAGGCTTAAGACCGGTGATGCCGCTCTTTGAGAATCCTTCCGTTCGAAACGAATGGATTTGCTGGGACCTTTCCGCAGATCCGAGCGAAATGTGGGCGATCACGGAAAAAGACATGAAGGAAAGATCCTTCGTGACGCGTGAGCAAAAAGAGCAGGGCATCAAACCGCTGCCCTTTGTGCGCATTAAAACCAAAAAGCAGCCCTTCCTTATGAAGGGTATGTCTGCTTGGATCACGAAGAGCGGTCAAGGCTTATTCGAACAGCCTGCAAGCTATTACTCCGAGAACGCCTCGAAGATTCTTGCATCCGTGGATCGCCTGCCAGAACTTCAGCCGCTCTTTATGGCGCTCGCAGACAGAAAGGCCGAAGAGCACGCCAGGGACATTCCGGAAGAAGCTCTTTACAGCGGAGGCTTCCCGAGTAACTCGGATGCCCGAAAGATGGCCAACTTTAGAGCTTTGCCTCCTGAAGAGATGGCAGATGCTTTCGATCGGCTTGAGTTTGATCGAGAAGATTTAGCGGAGCTGACGCTGTATTTCATGGGGCGCAACTACCCGGAGTATGCACTCACTCCGGAAACTGAAAGACTGTGGCGTCTTCACAAATACAACAAGCTTGTCAAAGGTTTGGGGGACTCAAGAACGTTTACTCAGTTCTACGAAGAGCTCGAAGAAGCCCGAGCCGGTGCTGATGAGCACGGTTTGGAAATTCTGGAGGACGTTGAAGGTTACGTCGAGAACCTCCGTTCTGAATACGAGGCCTAAAGAATGCTGGTTCATCCTCAGTTTGATCCGATTGCCGTTCAGGCGGGACCATTGGCCGTGCATTGGTACGGTCTGATGTATCTGATCGGCTTTACGCTTTTTTATCTCTTGGGTCTCTACCGCTGCCGTCAGGAGTGGAGAGGAATAACCAAGGCGAATCTTGAAGATTTGCTCTTTGTCGGCATGGTCGGCGTGATCGTCGGCGGCCGCTTGGGTTTTGTGCTGCTCTATCAGCCGGAATACTACCTGACACATCCGCTTGAAATCTTCGCGGTATGGCAGGGTGGTATGAGCGCGCACGGCGGATTCATCGGCGTCATTCTTGCGCTCTTTTATTTCGCGTGGAGAAACAAGAAATCCATCCTCACGGTTGGCGATTTTGTTGCTCCTTTGGTGCCGCTCGGATTTTTCTTCGGTCGACTCGGAAACTTTATTAACGGAGAACTTTGGGGAAGAGTCGCCTCGGCTGACTTGCCCTGGAGCATGATTTTCCCGCAGGCAGGAGACGGCGTTCTGCGCCATCCTTCTCAGCTTTACGAAGCAACTTTGGAGGGACTGGTGCTGTTCTTCGTCGTCTGGATTTATTCAATAAAAAAGAGACCCGCAGGTGCAGTCTCGGGTCTCTTCTTATTCGGTTACGGGCTGGCTCGTTTTGTTGTGGAATTCTTCCGCGAGCCCGACAGCTACTTAGGTCTTCAGGCCTTGGATCTTTCAAGAGGCCAGTGGCTTTCGCTGCCGATGATCATTATCGGGGCAGGCCTTTGGATTTGGGCCTGCCGTCGAAAAGCTTAGAAACCGAAGTTATCCATGAAGATGTGATCTTCACGAAGGCCGCAGCGAGCTGTTAAATAGTTCACTGCGGCTTTAATCATGGAGTTGCTTCCGCAGAGATAGGCATCCATATCGGTCATGTCACCGTTGTCGGCTGCTGCAAAAGTCTGAACGTGACCTTTCGCACCGGGCCAGGTGTCCTCACGGGATACGACGCCGGTGTAATGGATCTGCGGATGAGCGGCGGCCCATTCTTCGAAGATTTCTCCGACGACAAGTTCCTGAGAGGTGCGGACGCCCCAGTAAATAAAGAGTTCGCGGCCTTCGAGGTCATTGTTTTCTACCAGTGTGGAAACAATGCTCTTGACGGAAGCAATGCCGGTTCCGGTAGCGAGGAAGACGGCTTTACGGCCCTTCGGTGTCTGGAAAGTGCTGGTGCCCTCCGGTCCTTTCAGGCGCATCTTATCGCCGACGCGGATCATGTCGGAGAAGAGCATGCCCGTGAACATACCATTGGTGACTTTGCGGATCAGGAATTCGACGGTCTCTTTCTGGTTCTGAGAGCTGGCGACGGAGTAATAGCGTTTCTGGTTTCCGGGAAGCTCGACGGCGTAGGTCTGGCCGGCTTTGAATTCAAAGACGCCGCCGTCGGCACGCTTCAAAACTAAGCGCATGATGGATGGATCCAGCAGTGTCTTCTCAACGATTTCCGCCTGGATACCTTCCGGTTTCTTTTGAGCCAGTTTGACATCGCTAACTTTGATTTCGCAGTCGGAAGTTGCCTTGGCACGGCAAAGAAGAGTCAGACCGAGTTTCTGGTCGGCTTCGGTCAGTGCAAAAGGCTCATGAGGTCCCAATGCAACAGTACCGGAAATGATTTGAGCCTTGCAGGCACCGCAGGCGCCGCTGCGGCAGGCGCTCGGCAGCAGAAAACCGGCTTTGTCACCGGCTTCAAGAATAGTTTCAGTGGCTTCGGCCTTGAACTCATAAGGCGTGCCGGCGAGTTTGATCGTAAAAGACATAATTCTTTTCTTCTTACTTAAATTAAGGTTGAGCCTCGAGGAAATCGTTCCGATTTTTGAGACAGTTAAGAGTTGCGGGTATTGTAAGGCCAAAGTTAATGCATTGAATTTTTTGTATTTGATTTGTTTTCGGCCTTATGAACCGCCTGCCAAGTAGAAAAGCAGCGGACACAAAAAAGCTCTCGAAGTTCGAGAGCGTTTTTGTGTCTCCCGCCGAAACCGTCCGGCTTGAGTCCTGAACCGAGGGTTCAGGGTGGAGGCCTATGCCAGGCACAAGGAGCAACAGCGCGTGCCGCTCAACTTAATGGTCTGTCAATGAGCCCCCGAAACTAGAGTATTGGTTCAAAGAACAACAGCCGATGCTCGAATTTCGCAGGGGACGATTTGTATTGTAGCCTTCTCGAAAATTTTTTAAAGTCCGTATTAAAGCTAATTGCGCTATTCGGGCGTATTCGAAATCATGGATTTTTGGTAAGTCCTCTGTCGCAAAGGGAAATTAGTGTTTTGATCGTCTCGATGGTCTCGCTGTCGTCACGAATGTTTACTTCTTTACCTTCGTCCGTCGGTACGGAGGAGGTCTTCTCCCGCAGCTTTTCTTCCAACTCATCCTGTTTTTTTTGCATTCCGAGAATGAAAGAGATAAGTGTGAAGATTAGGAGCTTAATTTCCTTGCTCTCGAATAACTCAACCGGCTTGCCGCCGTTAAAGGTCATGAGATGGTCGTTGAATTCACGGATCACTTTATCAAGTGCAGCCGTATCGGCTGAGTCCGGTACAGAGACTTGAAGCCTTAAGTTTTGAATCGCAATAGTGTAAAGCATAGAAATCAGGGATTTCGGTATCTGTCTTCGAACGCTCTGAGACGATCAAGCTCAATGTGAAGCTGTTCGGCCGCAATGCTGACTTTGGTTTGGGCCGCCTGCAGCTGAGCGGTCTTGGAGGAGAGGTCGTTTTTCAGACGAGTGTTCTCCTCCTCAAGATGGCTGATGCGGTTCAGAAGCTCAAGGATTCTTGCCTCAAGGATTTTGAATGCTTCTTCCCGATTCATAAATTACAAGCCGAGAACATCGCTCATGGAATAAAGTCCGGGCTTTTTTTCGGCTTCCCAAAGGGCGGCTTTAACGGCGCCTTGAGCGTAGCCGGCACGAGAGCTCGACAGATGAGAAATTACGATTCTCTCGCCGCTGCCTGCAAAAGTTACCTGATGGTCACCGACCACGTCACCGCCGCGCAGTGCCGCAAAACCGATAGAGCCGGGCACTCTCGGGCCGGTATGACCCTGACGCGCCCATACGGCGACTTCTTCAAAATTCTGTCCTCGAGCATCTGCAATGGCCTTACCCATAGCGATGGCTGTGCCGCTTGGAGCATCGACTTTACGGTTGTGGTGCATTTCAAAAATTTCTGCGTCGTAGTCTTTGAGCAGTTTTGCTGCAAGCTCAAGCAGCTTGTATGTGACGTTTACGCCTACACTCATGTTCGGAGAAAAAACGATGGGGATCACCTTGGCGGCCTCCTCAATGGCGGCTTTGCCTTCCGCATCTAATCCGGTCGTTCCGATGACCATGCCGATGCCGGCATCAGAGCAGATCTTCAAAAATTCTTTAGTACCTTCCGGACGAGTGAAGTCGATCAGTACCTGTGCACCGCTCGTGCGAAGCACGCTGTAGTCATCTGTGATCTTCACGCCGGTGTTGTAGCCCAAGGAGGCGCCGGCATCTTCATCGGCTTCCCATTTATCGGTACCTTTGTGTGCGAGGGCAGCAACTAATTCTGCGCCTTCCATGTTCCAAACGGCATCGATAATCATTTTGCCCATATGCCCTTTGGCGCCGGCGACTGCGATTTTGACCATAAATACTCCGGAAGGTTAAGTTGTAGTTAGGATCGGGAACGCCCTGAACGACGGGAAAGTTAAATTGTTGAAAATGCCGTAGAGACGCTCCGCAGTAACTCTTTAATTTACTCTAAATTTGCCGGAAATCCGACCTGGCTCGATTTCACAAAAACAAACGGCACCGATTTTTGCGGTGCCGTGAGCTATGTGCGATTTTTGCTCGAGGTTATTGAGCGGCCGGAGTTTCGGTCGTTTCCTCTTTTGAGGGCTCGGTTTCCGCAGCTTGCTGAGTTCCTTCCGAAGCGGGCTGCTGAACTTCCTGTTTTTCCTTTTCCAGTTCTTCCTGACGCTTCAACGTGCTTTCTCTGGCGCGCTCACCGAGGATTGCCAAGTCAGCGTTGGTTTCGTCAGGCATCTTGTCGGACTTGAAGCTTTCTACGCGTCCGTCTTCATCAAATGTGATTTCCAGCTTGCGGATGCTGGTCTGGCCGAAACGAGGTTTAAGGTAATACACGTAATTCCACTGTTCTTTATGGAATAAGTTGCGCAGCGCAGGCGTACCCAGAAGGAAGATAACCTGGTTCTTTGTCATTCCCTCGTGGAGCGCGTCAACCATTTCGGAAGTCACGACATTGCCCTGATGAACGTCCGGGGTATAAGGCTTGAGCCATCCGGGGATATGGTCACTAACGGAAGAGCACCCGGATAAGAGAGTGATAGGAAGAAGAGCGCAAAAAATTAACCGTTTCATTTAGAAAAACAGGGAGTAGAAATATTATCAAGCCTGTATGATAATCGATAAGACTTGATCAAAAAACCATCGAACTTGTAAATCTCGAGGTTGGAACAAAATATGCCAGATACACAACAAGAAAACGCCAAAAATTTAAAAAACCTCGGCTTAAAAGCAACGGGGCCTCGTCTCAAAATTCTTGAAATTTTTCAGGAACGCGCAAAGGCTGGTGAAGACCGTCACTTGAGTGCTGAAGAAGTTTACAAAGAACTTGTAAACACGGGAGAAGACGTTGGTCTAGCCACCGTTTATAGAGTCTTGGCCCAGTTTGCCTCCGCCGGTATTCTGACTCGTAGAAATTTTGAGCACGGAACTGCAGTATTTGAACTGGATGACGGACATCATCATGACCATCTGATCTGCGTGATGTGCGGCAAGGTCGTCGAATTTGTGGACGAAGAAGTGGAAAAACGCCAAGCAGAAGTTGCCAAGCAACACGGCTATGAACTCGTAGATCACTCTATGGCTCTATACGGCGTTTGCCCTGAATGCCAAAAGCATAAGGCTGAAAAGAGAGAAATCTGATTTTCAGTCCGGAATGCACAAAAAGAAAGGATCCTCGATTTTTGGGATCCTTTCTTTTTTTTACTGAAGTTAACGCCTCAGCATTTCTCTGGCATGATCCAGCGTTTTCTGAGTGATCGTTAGGCCGCCGAGCATGCGGGCGATTTCCCGGACTCTCTGATCTTCACTGAGCGGATACACATTGGAGATCGGAGCTTCGCCCTCAGCGGCAGCTTTCTTTTCAATCTTGAAGTGGTGAGAAGCACAGCTGGCAACCTGCGGCAGATGCGTGACGCAAAGGGCCTGCTGATGCTCACCGAGCTGAGCCAGAAGACGGCCGACGGTTTCTGCAACCGCGCCGCCTATGCCTGAGTCGACCTCGTCAAAGATCAATGTGTCAACTGTGGCAGTCATCGTATCGGTAACGGCAATCGCAAGACTGATACGCGCTAATTCACCGCCGGAAGCAACCTTAGAAAGGGATCGGCGAGGGACACCGGCGTGACCTGCGACCAAGAACTCACAATGGTCGATACCCACGGAGGAAGGTGCTTCAGCTTCTGTGACCGCAACTTCAAAGGAGCCTCCTGCCATCGCCAATGTCTGCATGACATCCGTGATGCTCTTCTGCATTTTCAACGCGCCTTTTTTGCGCTCTTTGGAAAGTTCTGAGGCAAGTTTGTCGTATTGAGTCTTTGCCTCGTGCGCTTTATTAAAGAGTGCCGTCAGATCGCTCAGTCCTTCCATCTCAACAGCCTTTTCGGTGACTTTCTGCAGTTCTGCATAAAGCTCATCCGGTTCGACGTGATATTTGCGCGCCAGTTCGAGATAGAGATTAATTCTTTGATCGAGCTCTTCGAAACGAGCTTCGTCAAAGTCTGTGCGATCTAAGTAGTGCTCCACATCGTCGGATGCGGAATCAATAATTTCACGAGCATCGTTAAGCTGCGTGTAGATTTTCTCAAGTTTTGCGTCGACGTCCGAGACATCGCCGATAGCGCTGATGGCGGAATCGACGAGCTCCAAGGCGCTGTAATCGGCTTCGGTCAAAGCCTCTCTGGCTTTTTGGCAGGAATCAATAATGTCGTTATAGCGCGAAAGTCGTGTGTGTTCTTCATTGATGCGAGCCCATTCTCCTTTGATCGGAGAAAGCTCTTTCATGTCTTCCAAGAACCATTTCATGCGTTCAAGTTCTGCCTGGTTAAACGCCTGCCTTTCTCTGGCTTCTTCAAGGGTCTTTTGTGCTTCACGCCACTGTGTCCACGCAGAACGAACGGCATCGACCTGAGGACGCAGTCCGGAGTAAGCATCGAGCATTTCCAACTGAGAACCTTTGCGGAGCAAAGATTGGTGGGCATGCTGGCCGTGTACGACGACAAGCATGTGGCTGAGCTCTTTTAATTGAGAAAGGGAGCACGGCGTGCCGTTAATCCATGAACGGCTCCGGCCTTTAATATCTAACGTTCTCCTTAAAACCAACTCACCGTTGACGCCGGTAAGTTCACGTTCCTCGAGCCAGGATTTGATCTTGTCATTGATCGTAAAGCAGGCAGTGAGGTCGGACTTTTGGGCGCCGGCACGAATAACTTCCGGATCGGAGCGAGCGCCGAAGAGAAGCTGAAGTGCGTCAATGAGGATCGATTTGCCTGCACCGGTCTCGCCGGTGAGTGCAGTAAAACCGTCTGAAAATTCCAAATCAAGTTTGTCAACGATGACAAAGTCGCGAATGTTCAGTGAACTGAGCATGAGAGATTATCGGTCCGTGGGAAGGTAGTTCCAATGTAATTTTTTGCACAACGTATCGAAGTAGTTGTGCCGACTCGGATGAAGAATTTTAACGCGATGAGGATAGGGGGATGCCTTAATGATATCCCCTACTAAAACCTCAGAATTATCCTGCATGTCGAAATACAGCGTGGCGTCTCTCATATCCGTCACGGTAATCTCAATCAGAGAATTCTCCGGAATCACGATCGGACGATTCGCCAGGGAATGCGGTGCTACAGGAATTAAAAGCGTGCAGGCAACCGACGGATAAATCATCGGACCTCCGACGCTTAGCGCATAAGCGGTCGAGCCGGTCGGCGTGGACACGATCAAACCGTCGGCTCTTTGACGGCTCATCGGAAGTTTATTTACCGAAACTGATACTTCGATCATGCCGCCTGAATTACCGCGGGAAACGCAGATCTCGTTGACGGCAACATTGCGATAGATCTCTTTACCGTTGCGGATCTGAATGCCTTCTAAGAGGCAGCGGGTATCGGTGTAATAGTGGCCGCTTAAGATCTCGGAAATTTCTTCGACCATTTTGTCGGAAGGAATATCGGTGACAAAACCGAGACGTCCGGCGTTGATGCCGATGAAAGGCACATCGTAGTGCGCCATCCGGCGAGAAACACCTAAGAAGGTTCCGTCTCCGCCGTAAATGATGATGAGGTCGGATTTTTTACCGATTTCGTCTCGGGTATAACCTTCGCCGAGCGAAAGGGCTTCTGCCGGCTTTTTCTCCAGTAAAACTTGGCGTCCGGATTTAATGAGCAGCTCGGCAATAATTCGCAGAGGTTCGTAATCGAGAGAGTCTCGTTTTCCGAAAACCCCGACGGTGCTGAATTCTTTTGTCATTGTCTTTACTCCGTACCAAATTTTTCGAAAGCCTCATCAAGCATCTGTAAAGTTTTCTTCGGCTCTCTGACCTCATAGAGTAAATTCGTGAGGGCCGGTCCCTGAACGGAACATATCCACTCCTCAGACGTCCAAAACTGGAAGGTTTCCCGAAGGAGCACACTGGAGCCTCGAACAGTCAAACAGTCATCATCGTCAATTTTGATTCGAACCGTCGGGTCGTCGCGATCTTTTAAGCACTCACTCAAGGTCCAGTATTGGTAAAAAGCCAGCTCGGAATTTTCCTGACGATCAATCCAATTGTTAATGATGGCGGGAAATCGCAGTCTGGCGATTTCCTTTAAATGGTCATTAACCGAATCGAACGACTTAAAGGAAAGGAAAACCGGGAGGTCGGAGACGACGAGCGCCAGGTTGTCTCCCTGCCAATCAGTCTTGCAGTAGTGATAGGAGTCTCCGCCAAGCGTCAGGCTCTTAGTAAAACGATCCGAAACGATCATCAAAGGAGGATCGTCCGGATGCTGCTGGTAAGGAATGGAAAGAAGGAGCAAGCGGCTCCAGAGAACAGCGTTTTGTTCCAAAGGATGATTTGCCGCATATTTCAGCAAAGCGGGGCTCAGATATCTGTCGATATACTTTTGCGTCGGCCGCTCGGAGCAGTCGGTCACAAATAAAAGCGGATAAGGCAGAGAAGAGAGCATCGATCTTTCGGAACAAAACGAAGTTAATAGAAGGAACTGTGCTTCGGCTTAGAAGTCAGACAGGCAATTGCCATAACGATCCAGGCGGCGATCATGAAACCGCCGGAGATCGGAGTGACCAACGGCCAAGGTCTCCACTGAGCGAGAACCAACAGATAAATACTCAGAGAAAAACCGATCGTTCCGATCAGAAGCAGGAGGCCGGCCAGGTTGACTAAACCGGCCTTGAAGTGGTTTGTTGCCCAAGCGATGGCAAAAAAACCTAAAGCGCTGATGAGCTGATACTGAACCGCATATTCAAAAGCTTCGATGGAACGAGGTACATCCACGATGGCCCGTAAGCCGTGTGCACCATACGCTCCCATAGCAACGCCGGAAGCAAGAAGCAGACTTCCGATGAAAGCCCAAAAATGCATGATGAATCCTTATTCCAAAAGATCGGGGACAGCGACGGCGTGGAAACCGGCGTCGACGTAAACATTATCGCCCGTGATACCGGAAGCGTAGTCGGAGAGCAGGAAGGCTGCCGTATTGCCGACTTCGTCGATCGTGACCGTGCGTCTGAGCGGAGCGGAGGTCTCCATGTATTTCAGAATCTTGGAGAAATCCTTGATGCCGCTGGCAGCCAGCGTCTTGATCGGACCGGAAGAAATAGCGTTGGCACGAATGCCTTTGGGGCCTAAGCTGTTGGCCAGGTAGCGGACAGAGGCCTCAAGAGCTGCTTTAGCCACGCCCATAGTGTTGTAATTCGGGACGACGCGTTCGCTGCCTAAGTAAGTCAGCGTCAGGACGGAGGAAGGATGGCCTTCCATCAGAGGAACCAGGGCCTTAACCAATGCAGGGAAGGAGTAGGCGGAAATATCGAGTGCTGTTTTGAAGGCATCGCGTGACAAACCGTCTAAAAAGTCACCCTGAATGGCTTCGCGTGGCGCAAATCCGATGGAGTGAACGACACCGTCCAATGTTCCCCACGTGTTTTTAAGCGTCTCGGCAAGAGCAAAAATCTGTGCGTCATCGGCAACGTCCAGCGGAAGGACGATATCGCTGTCAAATTCTTTAGCAAAGCCCGTGATGCGATCCAAGAATCTTTCATTCTGGTAGGTGAAAGCGAGCTGAGCGCCTTCACGATGACAAGCCTTGGCAATACCGTAAGCGATAGAGCGGTTAGATAACACACCCGTCAGCAAGATTTTTTTGTCTTTGAGCAAACTCATTGTTCGTCCTAAGGAATTTTAAAACTGATGAGATATTAAGCGACTTTGAGATTAAAAGAGCAAATTTTGCCGAATTCAGGACGAATTACAGAAAACAAATCAGGACTTGTGAACAAAAACACGAAATTGCTTAATCGAAGGTCAGAAGAATAACGGCAAAGAAAAAGCGCAGAGCATGTGAAGCCTGCGCCTGAATGGATAGCAGCGAAGATTACTGTGCCAGTTTTAATGTTTGTCCGACTTTTAGATTGTTGTTGCGGATACCGTTTAATTTCTTTAGCTGGTTGACAGACATATTGGCAGAAGAGGCAATAGAGAAAAGCGTGTCGCCTTTTCTAACTTTGTAGGTTGCCTTGTTAGCCAATGGCCGTTTGTTAACCTGCTTTTGAAGTTTGGCAGGGACTTCCTCCAGCACAACGTGGCGTTTGGTCGGGGTGCCTGAAGCATTAATGGTTAGACGCTGACCGACAGAAATGTTATTTCCCGAAATGTTGTTTGCGTTTCTCAGCGCGGAAGCACTGATGCCGTATCGATTCGCGATGCTGTACAGCGTGTCGCCCTTACGCACGACGTAGAATTTGGTGGATGCAACCGGCGTATTCGGAGTACTCCTAGCCGTAGAGGGGCGTGAGGAAGTCGTCTGACGGGTAACGATCGGCACATTGACACGAAGTGTCTGGCCGACGCGCAGACGTTGGGAGCGCAGGCCGTTGCTCTTCATGATGGTCGCAGGCGAAACGCCCAAGCGTCGTGCCACACTTCTCATATTGTCGCCGCGGCGAACGCGATAAGTAACGCGGCGGTAGTCTTGCGCTAAAGCAAATGAAGCATCAATTGTGTCGGAAGAGATGTCTTCTGCGTTTCCGAGCCCGCTTGCTTTGCTGACAAGAACCAAAGAACCGGGTTTAATTCGCCTTCCGACCGGAATCTGGTTTGCTTCGCGCAGGGCCGTTTCCGTCATGTGAGCTTTACGAGCGATGGAAGCAACGGTATCTTCGGGTTTGACTCGGTAAGTTGTCCAGCTCGAAAGCGGTTTACCGCTGGTGCGGTACGCGACTAAATTTTCGATGAATTGGTCGAGCTTATCGGTCGGCATCAGCATCGAGTGGTTGTGCGATGCTACGATGACGGGACGGTTGAAGGAGGGATTCAAAGTGCTGAATTCTTCATGACTCATGCTGGCGAGGTTGGCGGCACGTTTGACGTCGATATCCTGATCTTTGAAGATTTGAACGAAAAAGGGTTCGTTATAAATGGTCGGGAGTTTGATGCCGTAGTCGTTCGGATTCTGAACAATGTTCTTGATCGCCTGAAGTTTCGGGTAGTAGTTGCGGGTTTCAGCCGGCATCTTGAGCGACATGTAATCCGTCGGAAGTCCTAAAGACTGGTTGCGCTTAATCGCGCGGCGAACATTGCCTTCTCCCCAGTTGTACGCAGCAAAGGCAAGCGGCCAATCGTTGAATTCGTCGTGCAATCTCTGCAGGTAAGTAAGCGCCGCCGAAGTGCTCTGTAAAACATCGTAGCGTTCGTCTTTCCACATTGTCTGGTCAAGTTCGTAATGCTTGCCTGTTGCCGGCATGAATTGCCAAAGGCCTGCGGCTTTGACTCGAGATTTGGCGTTGGTGACAAAAGCACTTTCTACGAAAGGCAGGAGCGCAATTTCTGTCGGCATCCCCCGGGTGGTGACTTCTTCAATGATGTGATAAAGATATTTCTGAGAGCGATTGGCCATGCGCTGCAAGTAATCCGGACGTTTGGAATACTTTGCAAGATTTTCGTCAACGACTGAGTTCTCCATGTTCGGGATCTTGAAACCGTCTCGTACGCGTGTCCAAACCGTATAGATTTCGTCGTCATCGGCGCCGGGCGTCACGATTTCTTCAATTTCACTCTCCGGAGGTTCGGAAGCGTAAGAGTGCAGCGGAAGCGCTAAAACCAAAGACAAAGCCAAGGTACGGAGAGCGGTTTTCAGAAACATCGGAGTGGTGCTCAGAAGTCAGGATAAAGATACAATTATCAGGCACTTTAATGGAAAATCATTCCGGATCGATGCGATTGTGTTTCAATTATCATCGTCCGCAACGTCAGTCATTTATGGCCGAAACGATAACACTCGAAAAATTTTACTCTTCATCCTTGGGTCAGTATGCCCTCCGGTGGGAGCAGAACCAGTACGACAAATTGGTATCCGATTGTTTCGGATATAACGCGGTGCAGCTGGGTGCGACCGGAATCGATTTTTTAAAGAATAATCGAATCGGACTCAAGGTGGCTGCCGAGCCGACTCTGCGGCCTCTGACTCAGCACTTGGAAACGGACGATCGCGTGCCTCTGCAGATGCTGTTTGAAGCCATGCCGTTTGAGAGCGAGAGCATCGATCTGGTCGTCATGCCGCACTCCTTGGAAGTCTCTGAAGATCCTCACGCTCTATTGAGAGAGATTTATCGGATATTGATTCCGGGCGGAAGGATTATTCTGACGGGGTTTAATTTGATGAGCTTATGGGGTCTGCGTTTTAAAATGCAACGCTTTGGGGCAAAGACCTTTCTGCCCGGCAGGCAGTTTATGTCAGTTTTCCAGATTCGGGACTGGCTGCACTTACTCTCATTCCATGTCGACCGAGGCGCTTTCGGATGCTACGGCCTCACGTTTTCTTCTCCTCAGAGCAAAGAAGACTCATGGATTGAGAAGGCCGGTGATCGCTGGTGGCCGCAATGCGGGGCAATTTTTGCGATCAGTGCGACGAAGGAAGTAGCAGGCTGCAAGCTGGTGGGGCGTGCCGTGAACAAGAAGTTTTTCTTCTTGGGACGCCGTCCTGCCCCCAAGAGTGAATAAAGACCGAACTGATTCAACGTAACTTTAAATTGAGATGAAAGAAGTAGAAATTTGGACCGACGGCGCGAGCAAAGGCAATCCCGGTCCCGGAGGCTGGGGTGCATGGATGAAATACAAGGGTCATGTGCTTGAGCTTTGCGGCGGAGCACTAAGTACAACGAATAATCAAATGGAACTTACGGCTCCGACCGAAGCATTGTGTCGTTTAAAAGAACCTTGCAAAGTTACGCTGCACACAGACAGCAAGTACGTCCAACAAGGAATGACGGCGTGGATCTACGGATGGATCAAAAAAGGCTGGAAAACGGCAGACGGCTCTCCGGTTAAGAATGCTGATCTTTGGAAAAAACTGTACGAAGCCGCAAAACCGCATGACATTGAATGGGTTTGGGTCAAAGGTCACGATGGAATCGAGGGTAATGAACGCGCGGATTTCCTTGCTAATCTGGGCGTTGAG
>Cam_p2__coassemble_2109_pt1 | contig 11285 bp, 7 predicted proteins | sample Cam_p2__metabat2_low_PE_027 | metagenome-assembled genome bin Cam_p2
CACAGGTCATGTCGGTTGAAGGCAACCGTGCCACTGTGCGTTTGATTGACGACTACCTCAATCCGAAGCACACCGTTTGGGGCATCAACGCCAGAAACAGAGAACAGGCCTTTGCGCTCAATCTCCTGATGGATCCGAACATCGACTTTGTGACGCTGCTCGGCCAAGCCGGTACCGGTAAGACCCTGCTCACGCTGGCGGCCGGCCTGACCCAGACAATGGAGCAGAGACGCTTTAACGAAATCATCATTACGCGCGCCACGATTTCCGTCGGCGAAGATATCGGCTTCCTGCCCGGCACCGAAGAAGAGAAGATGGCTCCGTGGCTCGGCGCTATTGACGACAACCTTGAAGTTTTGAACCGCGGCAGCGGCAACGGATCCGATTGGGGCCGCAGAGCTTCCGAAGATTTGATTCGCTCGAGAATCCGCATCAAGTCCATGAGCTTTATGCGCGGCCGCACGTTCCTGAATAAATTCGTCATCATCGACGAAGCTCAGAACTTAACGCCGAAACAGATGAAGACACTGATTACGCGTGCGGGCCCCGGCACTAAGATCGTTTGCTTGGGCAACATCGCTCAGATCGACACGCCTTACCTGACGGAAGGCTCTTCCGGTCTGACCTATGTGGTTGACCGCTTCAAAGGCTGGCCGCATTCTGGTCACATCACCATGCAGCGCGGTGAAAGATCCCGTCTGGCGGATTTTGCGAGCGACGCGCTCTAATCCGAACCTTTTCCAAGAAAACCTCTGCGAGTCGGAGGTTTTTTTGTGCCTGCTGAATTCAGAGCATTAAGCAAATACTGTCGTATTCATCTTTAAATGCAAATCTTTCAATTAAACTCAAAAGATTACTGATAACAAACAAGTGAAGGTTCAGATGAATAACGATTTTCCCCGCATTAAACGACTCCCGCCGTACGTCTTTAACATTACGAACGAACTGAAGATGGCGGCCCGTCATCGCGGAGAGGACATCATTGATTTGAGCATGGGCAATCCCGACGGCGACACACCGAAACACATCGTCGACAAAATGATTGAAGTAGCCCAGCGTCCCGGAACTCACGGCTATTCCGCTTCCCGCGGTATTCCTCGTCTCCGTAAAGCCATCAGTGACTGGTACAAGAGACGCTGGGACGTCGATATCGATCCGGACAAAGAAGCCATTGTTACGATCGGTTCCAAAGAAGGTATTGCTCATTTAATGCTCGCCACCTGCGACAGAGGAGACACCGTTCTCGTTCCGAATCCGAGCTACCCGATTCACATCTACGGTTCCATCATCGCCGGTGCAGACGTCCGCAGCGTCCGCATGGGCCCCGGCATCGATTTCTTCAGTGAATTTGAAAGGGCAGTCACGGAAACGACTCCGAAACCCAAACTCATGATCCTGGGTTTCCCGAGCAACCCGACCGCCCAGTGCGTAGATCTCGACTTCTTTGAAAAACTCGTCGCCCTGGCGAAGAAGCACGGCGTCTACATCGTTCACGACTTGGCCTACGCCGACATCGTCTACGACGGCTTCAAGGCACCTTCCATCATGCAGGTTCCGGGCGCTAAAGACGTGGCCGTTGAGTTCTTCACGATGAGTAAGAGCTACAACATGGCCGGCTGGCGTATCGGCTTCATGGTCGGAAACCGTGAACTCGTCGGCGCACTGACCCGCATTAAGAGCTACCACGACTATGGCACGTTCACGCCGATTCAGGTCGGCGCGATCGAGGCCTTGAACGGTCCTCAGGAATGCGTCGAAGAAGTCAGAAAAGAATACGAACACCGCCGTGACGTAATGGTCAAAGGCCTGCATGACTTAGGCTGGATGGTGGAGAAACCTAAGGCCTCCATGTACATCTGGGCCGAACTGCCCGAGTTTTATAAGTCCATGGGCAGCGTGGAATTCTCCAAGCGTCTGCTGGAAAAAGCCAAAGTGGCGGTTTCTCCCGGCATCGGCTTCGGTGAATACGGTGAAGGTTTTGTGCGTATCGCCCTGATCGAAAACGCTGATCGTATCCGTCAGGCGCTGCGCGGCATCCGTCAGATGTTCAAGGAAGACGGTTTGATTCAGCCTAAGACGAAGAAATTCCATCGCCGCTGGAAGGGTGAGCCGGTCCGGGCTGTCCCGGAGAAGAAACCTGCGGCACCCAAGTTTGCCAAGGTAAAGAACATTCCTACCAAGAGTACGAAGAAACCGAAGGCAAAGGCAGCAGCTAAGAAAAAATAATTAACGTAAGGAGAGGAAATGGCAACGGAAATCAAAGTCGGTTTGGCCGGGTTCGGTAATGTCGGGAAAGGCACCTACGACATCTTAAAAAGAAACCACTCTTTAATCGGCCAAAGAGCAGGCGCTCCGATCTCGGTCAAACGCGTCACCGTCCGCAACGTCGACCGTGTTAAACCTTTGGTCGACGAAGACGTGATCGTCACCAACGATTGGCATGACCTGGTCAACGATCCGGAAGTCAACGTCGTGGTGGAAGCCATGGGCGGTATTGAGCCCGCAAAATCTTTGATTTTGGCCGCCATTAACGCCGGCAAGCATGTTGTGACCGCCAATAAGGCGCTGCTTGCCGAGCACGGCAATGAGATTTTCTCTGCTGCTCTGGCTAAAGGCGTCAATGTTGCATTTGAAGCCGCCGTTGCCGGATCCATTCCGATCGTTAAAGCGCTGCGTGAAGGCTTAGCCGCCAACCGAGTCTCTTCGATCGCCGGCATCATCAACGGAACCTGCAACTTTATCCTCTCCACCATGCGTGATACCGGACGCAGCTTTGACGATGTCCTCAAAGAAGCTCAGCGTTTGGGATACGCTGAAGCCGATCCGACCTTCGACATCGAGGGTACGGACTCCGCTCATAAACTGATGCTTCTGTCGGCCATTGCCTTCGGCGTTCCGGTCGATATGTCTAAAGTTCATATCGAAGGCATTACACATCTGGAAGCCAAGGACATTAAGTTTGCCGAAGAACTCGGCTACCGCATTAAGCTGCTCGGCATCACGAAGTACACCGATTACGGCATCGAACTTCGCGTCCATCCGGCACTTGTCCCCACACGCCGTCTGCTGGCTAATGTGGAAGGCGCAATGAACGCCGTCGTTGTGAAAGGCGACGCAGCCGAAAGTTCTCTTTACTACGGCAAGGGCGCCGGCTCCGAGCCGACCGGTTCTGCCGTGGTGGCCGACTTGATCGATATCGCCAGAACTGCGGAAGTAGCAGTCTCCGAGCGCCCTCGCATGCCGACGACAACGCACAACCCGAAGGCCAAATCTTTTGCCGATTTCGGCGACACGGTTTGCTCTTATTACCTTCGCATTCCGGTTGAAGACAAGCCCGGTGTTTTGGCTGAGATCGCCCGTATTCTGGCCGACAACAAGATTTCTATCGAGTCTCTGATTCAGAAAGAAGCGCCTCTGGAAGATGCTTCCACCGAAATCATTCTGCTGACGCACAGCACTCGCGAAGCGGATATCCAAAGAGCCATCCGTACGATGCAGCAGCTTGCCAATGTTCGCGGCGCAATCGTGCTTCTGAGAAAGGAAGAATTACAGTAATGCAATACGTTTCTACACGCGGCGGCGTGCCCGCCGCCTCTTACAGCGAAATTGTCCTTCAGGGTTTGGCGCGCGACGGCGGCCTGTTTGTGCCGAGGGTCTACCCGCAGGTTTCGAAAGAGACCTTAAAGAACTGGCGCGGCCTCTCTTACGCTCAGCTCGCGACTGCCGTGACAAGTCTTTTTGCCAAAGACATGCAGCGCTCGGATATCGCTCGCCTTTGCGAAACCACCTACACGCCCGAAGTTTATTGTCACGGACGTGAAGGCACCGATTTCAAGAAAATCGCACCGGTTGTCTGGCTGGAAAAGGATTTCGGCATTCTTGAGCTCTCCAACGGTCCGACACTCGCCTTTAAAGACATGGCGATGCAGTATTTGGGTTCGCTCTTTGAATTTGTGCTTGCCCGCAAAGAAACCCGTCTGAACATTCTCGGCGCCACGAGCGGAGATACCGGCAGCGCAGCCGAATACGCTATGAAAGGCCGTGAAGGTATTCAGGTCTTTATGCTTTCTCCGGCAGGACGCATGAGCAAATTCCAGAAAGCTCAGATGTATTCACTGCAGGATAAGAACATTTTCAACATTGCCGTTCAAGGCAGTTTTGATGATGCACAGGATATCGTCAAAGCGGTTTCCGGCGATCTGACGTTCAAGACCGAACACCACATCGGTGCCGTGAATTCCATTAACTGGGCGCGCATTGCGGCTCAGGTCATCTACTACTTCAGTGCTTGGCTGCAGGCAACCGAATCTGAGGATGAAGAAGTCACGTTCTCCGTCCCCTCGGGCAACTTCGGTGACGTCTTAGCCGGCTGGATTGCCAAGCAGATGGGACTGCCTGTGGCTCGTCTGATCGTCGCCACCAACGAAAACGATGTCCTCTATGAATTCTTCCGCAGCGGCCGATATCGCATTCGCGATTCCGCCCATACGTTTGTGACGAGTTCTCCGTCGATGGATATTTCCAAGGCTTCCAACTTCGAACGCTATATCTACGACATCACCGGCAGAAACCCCGAGCGCGTGGTGGAGCTCTGGACCGAGCTCTCCCGGAAGAAGGAGTTCCTTCTCAACGCCGAAGAATGGGCAGCAGTAAAAGCAAGCGGTTTTACCGCCGCTAGGAGTACGCATGCTGATCGTCTCGCGTGCATCAAGCGAGTTTGGGATCAGTATGGCTTCCTCGTTGATCCGCACACAGCGGACGGTATCAATGCGGCAATGAAAGAACGAATCCCGGGCGTAAAAACCATTTGTTTGGAAACCGCATTACCTGCTAAATTTGCATCTACGATTAAAGAAGCCGTCGGCTTTGAACCTCCGGTTCCGGCCGGCTACGAAGGTCTGCTCGACAAACCGCAGAAAGTGCTGGAAATGCCTGCGGATGCGCAGTTGGTTAAAAACTTTCTCGCCGAGCATGACGTCGGGAAATAAGTTTTAATTTGAAGAGGCTTGCTTAACCGCAGGCCTTTTTGTTTTTATGAAGATAGTTAATTTTGTTGGATACTCCGGCAGCGGCAAAACGACCTTGATCGAGAAAATCATCGCGCTGTTAGCATCACGCGGTCTCAAAGTCTCGGCCGTTAAAAACGCCCATCACAACGTGGATATCGACAAGCCGGGGAAGGACTCTTACCGTTTTCGTGAAGCCGGTGCGACGCAAGTCATTGTGCATACCGACGAGCGCTGGGCTATGCTCACCGAGACGCCGAAAGATAAACCTACGCTGTCGGACCTAATTCGTCATTTAGATCCTGCGGATATCGTGATTGTCGAAGGCTTTAAGACCGAAGAGCAGGAAGCGCTTCGTCTGGAGGTTTGGCGCAAGCTCGAGCGGCATGAAACACCGATTTGCGCGCACGACAAGCGAATCTCTGCGGTGGTGACCGATACGACACACCCGGCATTTGGAAATCTGCCGATTTTTGATATAAATGATGCCGAAACCATTACTCGCTTCATAGTTCGAGAGCTAGGTCTCGAAGACGGAGAAACACGGAAATGCTGACAGTTGAACAAGCAAAAGCAAAGATTTTGGAAGGTGCGGAGGCGGTTGCCGAAGTAGAAGATATGGTGACCCTTTATTCGGCAGGCAAAATCCTCGCCGAAGACATCGTCTCCGAAATTAAAGTCCCGCCTCTGGATAATTCTCAGATGGACGGCTACGCCGTTCGCTGCGCCGATTTTGCAGGCGGTCGCCGCAATTTTCCGGTTTCTCAGCGAATTTTTGCCGGCCACGTCGGCACCGAACTTGAACCCGGCACTGTCGCTCGCATCTTTACCGGCGCCCCGATTCCTCCGGGTGCCGATGCAGTGATTCCTCAGGAAGAAGCTTCCGAGATGGAAGACGGCAGCGTGGAATTCCACTGCGAGCCCAAGGCAGGTGCCTGGATTCGAAGAGCAGGCTGCGATATCGATATCGGTCAGACTGTATTGAAGAGGGGCGACCGTTTAACGCCTCCGGCGCTCGGCGTTGCTGCGAGCATCGGCGTTTCCACAGTTAAGGTTTATCGTCCGATTCGTGTTTCGCTTTTCTTCACCGGCGACGAACTCGCGATGCCGGGAGAAAAGCTCGTCGAGGGCGGCATCTATAACTCCAACCGTTTTGTCCTGCGCGGTCTGCTCCATCAGCTGGGCTGCGATGTGGTGGATTACGGCAATATTCCCGATACGTTTGAAGCAACTTTAGAAGCTTTCCGCAAAGCCTCCCGCAAGTCCGATTTCATTTTGACCAGCGGCGGCATGAGCGTAGGCGAAGCCGACTTCATTCGCAGAGCTGTTGAAGAGCTCGGAAAGATGCAGATGTGGCGCATCGCCATGAAGCCCGGCAAACCGGTTGCTAAAGGCGAAGTCCGCGGTGTTCCGTTTATCGGCCTTCCCGGCAACCCTGTCTCCGGTTTTGTGACCTTCCTGCTGTTTGCTCAGCCGCTGATCCTTAAACTTTCCGGCCGCAGCCAGATCGATGTGAAGGGTTATATCCTTCCGCTGGCCTTTGATTACAAGTGCGGATCCCGCCGCGAGTTCATTCGTGTCCGCCGCAACGGCGCCGGAGAGCTGGAAAACTATCGCACCCAAAACTCCGCGGTTCTGAGCTCCTGTACCTGGGCTGACGGTTTAGCCGACATCCCGGCTGAAGCTGACTTGAAGAAGGGCGATTTGGTGACCTACATCCCGTTTACGGAATTCAATTTATAAGAGGTCTCAATGAAGATTGCAGTTCAAACAGAAGACTTTGATGTTCAGGCTGAAGTAGCGGCACTGCATGGGTCTCCCAAAGTCGGAGCCGTCGTGATGTTTTTAGGCACGGTGCGAGACCTCAACGAAGGTGACGAAGTCGCTTCCATGACCTTAGAGCACTATCCCGGAATGACCGAAAAAGCCCTTACGGCCATTGTGAAAGAGGCAAAGAAACGCTGGGATATTATGGATGCGACGGTGATTCACCGTGTCGGTGAACTGTTCGCGACCGACCAGATCGTTTTTGTCGGAGTTTCCGGCGCGCATCGCGGGGAAGCCTTTAAAGCCTGTGAGTTCATTATTGATTACTTGAAGACCGAAGCCCCGTTCTGGAAGAAGGAAAAGGTGGGCGAGGGCACCCGCTGGGTACAGGCCAAAGAGACCGACGAAGCCGCAAAATCCAAGTGGAGCAAATAAGCTCAAAATAAGAGAAAAACGCACGTCCGTCTCCGCGGACTCTTCAGAATAGACGCATAGGGGAACAGGAGTTGATTCCGAATGTTTCCTTAACAAAAGGAGATTCAAACTCTTATGCGTCAAGATCAATTTACAACTCGGTTCCAAGAGTTGCTCGGAGAAGCACAATCGATGGCTGTTGAGCGTTCTCAGCAGTACATCGATCCGCTTCACTTGCTGCTTGCGGTATTAAAGGACACCGAGGGCACCGGAAGGACGCTCTTAGAGCGCTCCGGCGTGAGAGTCAGAGAACTCGAACGTAAGGTGAAGGAAGCGATCGGCAAACTGCCGGAAGTTTCCGGAGCTGCCGACAATGTCCAAATCAGCCGTGAGTTGATGGCAATCCTTAATTCGATGGAAAGAGAGGCCGAAAGACTCGGCGATAAATTCATTTCCACCGATCTCTTCCTTTTAGCCTTATGCGACAGCAAGTGTGACGCCGCACGTCTTGCGCAAGAGGAAGGCCTCAATAAACCGAGCCTAGAAAATGCAATTTTATCCGTGCGCGGAGGTGAAAAAGTGGACAATCCCGAAGCTGAGAACAATCGTGAAGCGCTGAAGAAGTACACGGTTGACCTGACCGAAAAGGCCAAAGAAGGAAAGCTCGACCCTGTGATCGGGCGAGACGACGAGATTCGCCGTGCGATGCAGATTCTGCAGCGCAGAAGCAAGAACAATCCGGTTCTTATCGGCGAACCCGGTGTTGGTAAGACCGCTGTGGTCGAAGGCTTGGCACAGCGTATTGTGAACGGTGAAGTGCCCGACACACTGCGCAACAAACGCGTCTTGAGCCTCGATATGGCCGGACTTGTCGCCGGTGCGAAATACCGCGGCGAATTCGAAGAACGTCTGAAAGCACTGCTGAAGGAAGTGGTTGCCGAAGAAGGCCGCATCATTCTGTTTATCGACGAAATCCATACAGTGGTCGGTGCCGGTAAGACAGAAGGTGCAATGGATGCCGGCAACATGCTCAAACCTGCACTTTCCCGCGGTGAACTGCATGTGATCGGTGCCACGACCTTGGACGAGTACAGAAAGTACATTGAAAAAGATCCCGCCCTGGAGCGCCGTTTCCAGAAAGTGATCGTCAACGAACCGAGTGTCGAAGACACGATTGCTATTCTGCGCGGTCTGCAGGAAAAGTATGAAGTCCACCACGGTGTTGAAATTACCGACCCGGCGATTGTGGCTGCTGCTGAACTTTCCGCCCGCTACATTACCGATCGTTTCCTTCCGGATAAGGCGATTGACTTGATTGATGAGGCGGCAGCGCGCATCAAGATGGAAATTGATTCCAAGCCTGAAGAACTCGATAAGCTGGATCGTCGTCTGATTCAATTGAAGATTGAACGTGAAGCCGTTAAGAAAGAAAAAGACGAAGCCAGTAAGAAACGCTTGAGCGGTTTGGAAGAAGAAATCGCTAAGTTAAGCCGCGAGTATTCCGATTTGGAAGAAATCTGGAAGAAAGAAAAGAACGCTGCCTTGGGTTCTAAAGAAGTCCGTGACGAAATCGACAAGCTCAAGACCAAGATGGAAGAGCTTCGCCGTTCCGGCAAGTATGAAGAACTCGCCGCGATCCAGTACGGCAAACTTCCGGAACTTGAAAAACAGCTTGTGAAGGAAGAAAAAGAAGAAACCAAGCTCTACGACGAAAAACCGAAGCTCCTGCGTACACAGGTAGGTGCTGAAGAAATCGCCGAAGTGGTTTCCCGCGCAACCGGTATTCCGGTCTCCAAGATGATGGAAGGCGAACGCCAGAAACTTCTGGATATGGCCAAGTACATCGGTAAGCGAGTTGTCGGACAGAAAGAAGCGGTTGATAAAGTCGTTGACGCCATTCTTCGTTCTCGTGCCGGCTTGTCCGACCCGAACCGTCCTTATGGTTCCTTCCTCTTCCTCGGTCCGACAGGCGTCGGTAAGACGGAACTCACGAAGGCTTTGGCCGAATTCCTGTTTGACACTGAGGACGCCATGATCCGTATCGATATGAGCGAATTCATGGAGAAACACTCCGTGGCTCGTTTGATCGGTGCGCCTCCGGGATATGTCGGCTATGAAGAAGGCGGCTACTTAACAGAAGCCGTACGCCGTAAACCTTACAGCGTGATTCTTCTCGACGAAGTTGAAAAAGCTCATCCGGACGTCTTCAACATCCTGCTTCAGGCTTTGGACGACGGCCGAATGACCGACGGTCAGGGACGCACGGTTGACTTCAAGAATACCGTCATCATTATGACTTCCAACCTCGGTTCTCAGGAAATCATGAACCGTCAGGGTGAAGATCCTGAAGTTGTGAAGGAAGCCGTAATGGATGAAGTCAAAAAGCACTTCAGACCCGAATTCATCAACCGTATTGATGAAATCGTTGTCTTCAATGCTCTTGACCAGAAGGCTATTCGCGAAATCGCCCGCATCCAGATTCGTAAGCTGGCGAAACGCATGGAACAGCAGAACATCGGTCTGGATGTAACTGAAGCCGCTTTGGATGAAATAGGGAAGGTCGGCTTTGATTCGCTGTTCGGTGCACGTCCGCTGCGCCGTGCGGTCCAAGACTATCTGGAAAACCAGATTGCTGTGGATATCCTCAAAGGCAAATATGCTCCGGGAGACACGGTGTTTGTGGATTATGTCGACGGCAAATTCATTTTTGAAGACCGTAAAGACAACCGATAAGATCGTCTGATCTCATTTGAGAAAGGCCGGGAGACTAACAATCTCTCGGCCTTAAATATTTTCAGAAGGCGTCAGGAATAGAATAAGAAAAAACACTCTTAAGCCACGCCATGTACGTACAAGGAACTCGCGGTCACGACATCCTCGCGATTTTTCTCGTTTCGATCGCTCACGCCAGCTCTCACTTTTATCACTTAGTGATTCCTTCTCTGTTTCCTTGGATTCTTCCGCACTTCGGAATGAATTTCCTTCAGGGCGGAACCTTGATGACGACGTTCTTTGTCACAAGTGCAGTCGGTCAGTCGATGAGCGGCTTTCTGGTCGATAAAGTAGGCGCCCGGACCTCAATGTATACGGGCCTGGTTTTGCTCATTGCCAGTGCCGTAGCCTTAGGCATGGCAGAAAATGTCCCGATGCTTTATCTCTCTGCGATGCTTGCCGGCGCCGGCAACTCGGTATTTCATCCGAGCGACTATTCGCTGATGAACTACAACATTCAGGATCGCTTCTTGGGTCATGCTTTTGCCTGGCATAACATCACCGGCAATATCGGCTGGGCGATTTGTCCTTTCTTCATGGTGACGACAGCGGGTTGGTTCGGCTGGAGAGGTGCGGCGTTTGCGGCTTCCTCTGTGGCGCTGATTGTTCTTGTCATCGAGCTTTTATTCAGAGGCGTTTTCTCTCGCGATTCTGTCCGCGACACTACGCCGCCGACTCCGAAAGAAAAAGAAGAGGGGACCTTCGGATTTCTGCGGGTGCCTGATGTCTGGTACTGCTTCATGTTTTTCTTTTTTACGTCCGGTGCCTTCGGCGTTCTTCAAAGCTTTTCACAGACGATTTTCAAGAATGCCTATCACTTGAATCTGACCGGGGCCTCGGCGGCTCTGACGGCTTATCTCTTGGGCGCCGGGGCGGGCGCTTTGATCGGAGGATTTTTAACGAACCAGCATAAAATCTCGAGCAATCGTGTTGTGGCGCTGTGTCTTACGTTTGCAGCCGTGATGGCAGCTATTTTGGCGTCTCAGATTCTAAGCGGGTATTGGGCAGTCGTTCTAATGTGTCTGATGGGTCTGGGAACAGGCGTAGCAGCACCGAGCCGAGACATTATGATTCGAGGTGCGACAGTTGCTAAGTTAGGCAAGAAATCTTTCGGGCGTGTCTACGGTTTTACGTATTGCGGAATGGATGTAGGTCAGTCTCTGACTCCGATTTTCTTTGGACCGCTTCTTGACGTCGGTATGTTTACAGCTGTTCTTTTCGGTGTTGCAATTCTTCAGACCTTTGCAATTTTTACAGCGCTTCGCGTCTCTACTCAGTCAAGTCCGTCGGCGTCCTAAAGAAGCCGAGGCGTAAGTTCGTCCATAT
>Cam_p2__coassemble_2645_pt1 | contig 8544 bp, 9 predicted proteins | sample Cam_p2__metabat2_low_PE_027 | metagenome-assembled genome bin Cam_p2
GCTGAGTATGTATAGGTTTGATTAGATATTCAATGGCTAGCCATTAGCCCTCTTGGTCTATGACGGAACAGTCCGTCCTGCGACCCGTTATTTAGAAAACGGTGATCGGCGAGAAGAAGTCCGGTGGAAACAAGTGCTCAGGGTTTCCAATATTCTTGCAATTAAAAAGTCTGTCATCGACGGACTGGGAATCTCGGTAGATTTACCGCTTTTCCATTGTGCTCAGGAAATCGCCTCCGGTGTATTGGTTCCGATTCTTCCCGGCTGGGTACATCCTCCGGTTGAGTGCTTCGTGTGCACCTCTAAAACCAATTGGCGCATTCGCCGCCACCGCGTATTTCTGCAGTGGTTCCAAACGCGCCTGGTTCAGTTCTTCAAGAGCAAAGAGGATATGGTTGCGCCCTTCTGGGACATTCCGCAGCGCACCATTGTCAACGAAATTTAGAGGCCTCTTGCAGCATTGATCGCGTCGCGAGTTTGCATTGCAACCTCTCTGGCCTTCTCCTTGAAGTCTTCTCCGGAAGAAGCATAGAGAACAGCGCGGCTGGAATTGATCACCATGCCTGTCTTTTGTGCATTCATACCGCTCTGAACACAGGCATTAATGTCTCCGCCCTGGGCTCCGATGCCCGGAACAAGGAGATTCAATTCCGGCGTCAGTGCACGAACGCTGGCAAGTTCCTTCGGATAGGTTCCGCCGATCACGAGGCCAAGCTGTCCTGTCGTATTCCACTGCTCCACTTTTTCCGCCACAACGTGGTAAAGAGGCCGGCCGCCGCAGTTAAGCATCTGGAAGTCATCTCCGCCTTTGTTGCTAGTGCGGCAAAGAATGAATGCGCCTTTGTCCGGATACTCGAGGTAAGGTTCGACAGAGTCAAAACCCATGTATGGAGAAAGCGTGACGCAGTCGGCGCCGAAACGCTCGAAGGCTTCCTTCGCATAATGCTTGGCCGTTGAACCGATGTCCCCGCGCTTCGCATCAAGAATGACGGGAACTTCCGGATATTCACTGTGAATTCGGGCAATCAGCTCTTTAAGCTGATCTTCGGCCCCGGAAGATGCAAAGTAAGCAATCTGCGGTTTAAAAGCACAGACCAAGTCTCCGGTCGATTGAACGATGTCCCAGCAGAAGTCCAGGATGGCGTACTTGCTGCCTTCAAACTGCTTAGGAAAACGTTTGGGATCGGGATCTAAGCCGACGCAAAGTAATGATTGGTTGACATCCCAGCAGTGCTGAAGCATATCGGTAAATTTCATAGCTTTCTCCAAACGTTCGAATTGTGTTTGAGCACGGATTTTAGCAATCCGGCCGCTGAAAATAATGAAAACGTCCGTCGCTTACTTAGCAGGCGGACGTTTTTCAATAACTCACAAGAAGTTAGAAGTGTTCCTACACCAGCGGAGTTCCGGTACCTTCCGTCTTAGCCGGCCTCTTGAGAAACAGATAGAGCACGAGCGGTAAGCAGATAAAGCCGGACATTCCGATGATGAACTTATAAGAGAAGTACGCAGTCATTGCGCCACCGACAATCGGTCCCATCACGGCACCCAGCTGCTGGGCTAGATAAGACAGTCCAAAGACACGTCCCTTGTCATTGGCATTCGTGGAAACTGTCAGCACCGCGTTGATGGCCGGGAAAATGCCGGCAAAGGCTAAGCCGCCGACAAAACGCCAAATCGTGAACCACTCAAGCGAATTCGGAAAAACCTGCACAATACCGAACAGTCCGGCACCGAGCAAAGACAGATAAAGTACGGGTCGATAGCCCCAGTTCTGACCCAAAATGCCCCAAATCGGAGAGGCTAAGACGCCCGAAATACCCGTCACTGAAAACACAATGCCGGAAATCAAGACGATTCGCTCCATCGAACCCTGCAGCTCAGCCACGTAAAGCGGCATGATCGGCTGCTGCATCAAAATGGTCAGCTGCACCACGCCGGCACAAATCAGCATGCGCTTAACTGCCGGAATCTTGCATAAAGAGAAGTCCCAAATCTTGACGGGTTTTGCATTCGGGTCGGGCTTCCTCGGTTCCTCTTTAACGAAAAAGAGCAAAGCTAACGTGATCAGGAACAAAGCGGCGGCCGCGATAAAGAACGCCATGCGCATACCGAATTGATCCGCCAGCAGGCCGCCGAACAACGGCCCGAGCACGCCGCCCGCCGTCATACCGCCCTGCATAACGCCCATGCAGAAACCGAGCTTGAGCTTCGGAGATTCAACAGAGATGATCGCAAGCAGCGCAGGCCAAAGACCGGCGGATAAGCCTTGAATAAATCGAACGCCGAGCAGCTCCCAAGGATTCGTGACCAGACCGCCTAAGAAGTAAGTGATCGCCAAACAAAATCCCGCGCGCAGTGCCATGAGCTTTCGGCTCTTCTTATCGGCAAGAGCACCCCAGATCGGCGCCATGATGCCGCTGACAAGGAATGTGATCGCGAAAATCGCACCCGACCACATGTCCACGTCGGCCTTCACGACACCCAAATCCTGAATGAGATACATGGGCAGGAAGGGAATGAGCATCGTATAGCTCATGGACATTAAAACGGCGCATGTGGTCAGAAGACCGAGTATGAACTTCCATCGCATATCTACACTTCCTGTCCTTCTTATTCGTCTTCCTTTCGATTGTATGCCAAATATCTTTCATCAGAGAATGCGGTTAACCGCTAAAAAGCGGCCTCTTGCGCCTCAATCTGCTCCCTCGCAACAATGACTTTTCGCTTCTCGCGCATATGAAAAAACACCCGTCGGTGCGAGACCTTCGGGTGTTTTATTAAGTTAACTCAGCGGATGATTACATCATGCCGGGCATTCCGCCCATTCCGCCGCCCATGCCCATCGGAGGCATTGCAGGCTTGTCTTCAGGCATATCGGCAATCATGCATTCTGTTGTCAGGATCAAGCTGGCAACGGAAGCAGCATTCTGCAGAGCGGTACGAGTAACCTTGGTCGGATCCAGAACGCCCATTTCGATCATATCGCCGTATTCACCGGTCTGAGCGTTGAAGCCGAAGTTGCCCTTGCCGTTAGCGACACGGTCAACAACAACGCTGGGTTCGTCACCGGCGTTGCGGACGATCTGACGCATCGGTTCTTCCATAGCGCGGAGAACGATCTTGATGCCGGCGTCCTGTTCGGGGTTGTCGCCCTTAATGCCTTTGATGGACTGTTTTGCACGGATCAGCGCAACACCGCCGCCGGCAACAACGCCTTCTTCAACAGCAGCACGTGTGGCGTGCAGAGCATCTTCAACACGGGCTTTCTTTTCTTTCATTTCAACTTCAGTAGCAGCACCGACCTTGATCAGAGCAACACCGCCTGCCAGTTTGGCAACCCGTTCCTGAAGTTTTTCACGATCGTAGTCGCTGGAAGTTTCTTCCATCTGAGCACGGATCTGTTTAACACGAGCTTCGATCTGGTCTTCCTTGCCGGCGCCGTCGATGATCGTGGTGCTTTCCTTGTTGACTTCAACTTTCTTAGCAGAGCCGAGTTCGGCAAGTGTGGCTTTTTCAAGAGTCAGGCCGACATCGCTGGAGATAACGGTACCGCCTGTCAGGATAGCGATATCTTCGAGCATGGCCTTACGGCGATCGCCGAAGCCCGGAGCCTTAACGGCAACAGTCTTCAAAACGCCGCGGATGCTGTTGACAACCAGTGTGGCCAAAGCTTCGCCTTCGATGTCTTCTGCAATGATGAGCAGCGGACGGCCGGACTTAGCAACCTGTTCAAGGATCGGGAGGAGATCGCGAATGTTACTGATCTTCTTCTCAACCAAGAGGAGGTAGGGGTTCTCAAGGAGAGCAACCTGCTTGTCAGGATTGTTGATGAAGTACGGAGAGAGGTAGCCGCGGTCAAACTGCATACCTTCAACAACTTCGAGTTCGTTGTGCAGGCTCTTACCGTCTTCAACAGTGATAACGCCTTCCTTACCGACTTTTTCCATGGCTTCGGCAATGATGTCGCCGATTTCATGGTCAGAGTTAGCAGAAATAGCGCCGACCTGAGCAACTTCCTTGCTGGTAGTTGTCGGCTTGCTGAGAGAGTGGAGCTGTTCGATGGCAGCTGCAACAGCTTTGTCGATACCGCGTTTCAGATCCATCGGGCTCATACCGGCGGCAACATACTTCATGCCTTCGTCAACGATGGCCTGAGCCAAAACAGTAGCGGTCGTTGTACCGTCACCGGCGTTGTCGCTGGTCTTGGAAGCAACTTCCTTAACCATCTGAGCGCCCATGTTTTCAAACTTGTCTTTCAGTTCAACTTCTTTTGCAACAGAAACACCGTCTTTAGTGATAGTCGGGCCGCCGAAAGCGCGTTCGAGAACAACGTTGCGGCCTTTCGGTCCGAGAGTTACTTTAACGGCATCGGCAAGAACGTTAACGCCGTTGACCATACGGGAACGAGCGTCATTGCCGAACAAAACCTGTTTTGCTGTCATTTACTTAATCTCCTATTTCTAAATTCTGTACTAGGTCGTCTTACTCGAGGACACCCATAATGTCTTCTTCACGCATTACGAGGTATTCGTCCCCGTCGACCTTCACGTTCTGGCCGGAATATTTTCCGAACAGAATGCGGTCGCCTACCTTAACATCCATAGGGATGAGCTTGCCTGCTTCGTCACGCTTGCCGGGACCGACAGCGAGGACAACACCCTGATCAGGTTTTTCACCGGCTGCTTCAGGGATATAAATACCGCTGGCTGTACGTGTTTCGGCGTCAACGCGTTTAACAATAACGCGGTCGTGCAAAGGACGAATCTTCATCTTTAAAACTCCTATTTGTGTTTATCAAAGCGCTAGGCTTTACCAATATTTCCTTATATGAGGCTATGCAGTCTTTTTTCAAGGCCGTTCTCAAATAGGTGTTTATACTAACAAACTCTGTAAACAAATGTGTTTCAAATGCGACGTTTTGTTAACAACATGTAATGTCGCGTAAAAATGGCATCTTTGCTCGAGTTCTACTGATGTTTTGTGAGGATTGAAGTGGTTAAATTTAGCGTCGTCGCCCTGTCTTTTTTCATTTTTTTCTCCCCTGCCGGTCAGGCAGCCTCCCAAAAATCAGCACCCTCCCTTCCGGCGCCCATTCAGAAGGCCCTGAACTCATGCAAAGTCCCTAAAGGCGACTTTTCGCTCTCCGTCATTCCGCTCACCAACAAAGGAACCGTCTTGAAGTTCAACAGCGCAGCACCTCGCGTCCCGGCCTCCAGCGCCAAAGTCATTACTTCAGCTGCAGCGCTGCAGCTTTTAGGACCGGCCAAGGTTTGGACGACGCGTTTTATCTCAGCAGAAGAGCCGGATAAAAACGGCGTGCTCAGCGGAGATCTCTATTTAGTCGGGCACGGTGCGCCTTCCATGACGATTGAGCGCTTTTGGCTTTTGGTCGACAACCTTCGTGCTCGCGGTGTGAAAGAAATCAAGGGAAACATCATTGCGGATCGTTCTCACTTCGATGTAGCGCCGCATGATCCCTTCGCTTTTGACGGAGAAGGCAACCGTCCCTACAACCTAGGACCTGACGCCTTGATGGTGAACTCCCGCTCTTTCTTCATTAAAATCCGCCCTGATAAAGAAGCCGGCGTCGCCTACCTTTATCCCGAACCCAGAATTGCAGGCGTGAAGCTCCCTGAAAGCATTCCTCTTAGCAAAGAAGGCTGCGGCGCATGGAGAAAACAAATCAATCCGGATTTCTCCAACCCGCTTAAACCTGCGTTCAAAGGAAAGTTTCCGCTGAAATGCGGTCCGAAGGACTACTTCTACACCAGTCTCTCCGCCGATCAGTATCTTCAGGTCGTCTTTGCCGACATGTGGAAGAAAGCCGGAGGCACCTGGAAGGGAAAAGTCGTCCAAGGCAAACTCCCCGATGACTCTGACGACTACAAAGTGCTTGCCTCCTCTTACTCCGAGCCTCTGACGAAACTTGTTTACAACATGAATAAGTACAGCGACAACATCATTGCTCGCCAGCTTTTCCTCGCTTTAGCCAAAACTCAGAAAGACGAACCCAAAAACTTAGAAGGGGCCCGTGCTGCCGTCTATGAGTGGGCGGCGTCTTTAAAAATTCCTCCATCCTCTCTGAAAATTGACAACGGCAGCGGCCTCTCTCGCACTACCGCCATCTCTACCGACGCCTTCGTGACCGTTTTAAAGCACATGTGGAACGCTCCGCAGATGCCTGAGTTCGTCTCTTCGCTGCCCATCTCCGGTGTTGACGGAACCATGAGAAAAAGACACGTCGCCCAAGGCAGCGCACACGTCAAAACGGGCTATATCCAAAATGTCCGTTCGATTGCGGGGTATGTTCAAACGAAAAGCGGTGAACGCTATGCTGTTGCGGCTATTGTCAACGGCCCGTCGGCAGTCAATTCCATACCCGTTATGGACGCTGTAATCAGCTGGGTTTACGGCAGGTGATAGACTTTTCAAATATATAGATATCCTTAAAGGGAGGTAATTTCAGTATGGAAAACAAAATTGAAGCCGTAGTTCGTGAAAATGTTGACACTGCCCTCGAACAGGCTGACGAATTCCTGAAGCAGGCCTCCGCCGCTACCGGCGAAGAAGCTAAAGAGCTCCAGGCTAAGGCTAAAGAATGCCTGGCTCGTGCAAGCAGAAACATGAAGAGCTTCTATGAGAAGACTTCTGAAGAAGGCAGAGAAATTGCCGGTGAAGTTAACGACTGCGTTCGCTCTAATCCTTGGCGTGCTGTCGGTATCGCTGCTGTCGGCGGCCTCCTGCTCGGTCTTTTGGTTGCTCGCAAGTAATTCTTCCCGAGGCATTCGGAGATAGATATGTCAGATAGAAATAACGCCGTTCCCGGACTCTTCACCATCCTTAATCAGGTGGTCGACGGTTTGGCGACGCGTCTTCAAATTGCTTCTATCGAGCTCTCCGTCGCCAAAAACAACGCGGCAAAGACAGCAATTTATGCTGTTCTTGCCGCCCTTTTCGGCCTCTTTGCGCTCGTTTTTATATCGGTCGCACTTCTTGTTATTTTCTGGGAAGATCACCGCATTTTCGTTTCCTGCTGCATTGCAGGCGTCTATCTGCTCCTGTTCCTTTTCTTCTTAGGCAAAGCCCGCAACCTTGCGGCTAATATGCCTTATGCTTTTGAGGAATCTCGTCAGATTTTGGCTGCCGACGTAGCCGCTTTCCGTGCTTCCTGCAATAAGAAAGCAGGCGTCGCCGCCCAACAGCCGGTCGATCCTACCGAAGGGGAGAACAACAATGCAGGCAAATGAAGACGTTGCTCGTAAGCTTGCACAGCTGACCGTCAAGGCAGGTGAACAAAGAGCTCAGATTCAAGATGAGCTGACCTATATGCGCAGCAAACCCGCATCCGCTGTCAAAAACATCGGAGTCGACGCGGTTAAAACCATGCAGGCCCTAGGTTTAACTAATCCGAAAGTTGCCATCCCCTTGGCCCGAACGGTGTTTATTCCGGCTGCGGTGGCAATTGCAAGATTGGTTCTTAAAAACGGCAGCCCCAGGCGCTACCTTGGCGCGGCACTGATTGCCGCAAGCTCTTTCGGTATCTTCAAAGGTATCGAATACGATGAGAAGCACCCGATTGTGAGGAAGGATCCTAAGAACCCTTCATCTAAGTAGCTTTCTCACCGCATACGAAAAGACCGCCGGAACAGCGGTCTTTTGTTTTGAGTACTTCTTTAAGGCCGGCTCACGGCCGGCCCGAAATTGTCTAGCTCTCTTTTTCCTTAACGTCATCTGCAGACGGCAGTTTGGTAATCAGGATACGGTCCAGACGGCGTCCGTCCATAACCATAACCCGAGTTTGGCAGATTCCGGCAAATAAAAAGCTCTCAACTCTTTGATTATCAGCGAGTTCAGAGCTTTTTTAATTTATTGTCTTGTGTACATGCTAGAGCATGTCCTTAACCAACTCCGGAATTGCCTCCTCTGTTGTAAGTCTTACTCCTAAGCAGCGCCCCATCTCTTTGAGATTAACTAAGCGTGCCGGAGGCACAAGTCCCACTGTCTTAAAGAGTATTTCGAGCTGATTTGGCTGCTTTCTGCGTTTTGCAAGTTCAGCCTTAAGTTCTTCTTGGCTCAGTCTCTCTAAGCCCTTCCTGATATTTTGCGGTCTCGAGCACTGCAGGAACATTAGTTCATCGCCGCTTTTTATGGGCACGGTCGTCGCAGAATTCAATGCACGTATGATTTCCGAGATTGTCAGCGGAGTTCCTGATTTATTCAATTTCCACTGCAGCAGTTTCAGAATCCCCAACGCAATCACACAAATGAGGATGTGGCCCTTAATGTGATTTGAGTTCCTTACGTACATGGGCCGTAAGCCCAGATGAGATTTCATAATTCGGAAGCAGCTCTCGATCTGATTAAGCTCGTGGTAGGTAGCGGCCAGGCGTCCGTCCGGCACAGCGTCATTGTCCTGACAGTTGGGTGCGTTTTTATAAACGAGAGCAGCGTACCCGGCAAGACGGCGTTTAGCTTCAAACGTCTCTTCATCAATTCCTTCAATTCTCGCCTCTGTTTTTTCCGAAGTTTTTGCAATGGAAG
>Cam_p2__coassemble_2731_pt1 | contig 8156 bp, 7 predicted proteins | sample Cam_p2__metabat2_low_PE_027 | metagenome-assembled genome bin Cam_p2
AGGCGTTAACTGCATTCTGATCCTATTGCGATAAATCGTTTAGACGGTTTTCTCTGGCCTTATTTATACTGTCTCTTCGAGTTCTTTACTCAATGAGATAAGCAATGACTGACGCCAAATATGTGAAAAAGGCACCACGACAATCCAATCTCGAGCTCTCTCGAATTTTGGCGATGTACCTCATTGTGATGCATCACTTCTCCGTGCACGGCGGAGTCTCGATTTGGAGCGGCTCAGCGCCTCTCTCTTTTAATTTTTACTTGGATCAGCTGCTTTCAACCGGAGGCAAAATCGGCGTTAATTTATTTGTTTTAATCACCGGATATTTTCTCGCTAAAAAATTCAGTAAATTTTCCAGCCTTGTCTATCTGTGGATAAAGACGTTCTCCTACGTAATTATCTTTTTCCTGCTCTTTTGTGCTCTCGGTTTACATCCCTTTAGTTGGAGTTCTTTGGTCAGCTGTTTTTTCCCAATACGAAATGATTTTTATTGGTTTGTTTCCGCCTACTTCCTCCTTATTCTGCTCTCTCCGTTTATCACGATAGGAATTAAAGCGTTAGGGCAGCGAAAGCTGTTCGCTTTCTTATTAATTTTCGGTTTTTTCTGGTCTGTCATCCCCACGCTCACAACTAAACCGGAATATTACGGTTCAACGCTTTTTTGGTTTGTTTATCTCTTTTCCTGGGGCGCTTTCCTCAGGGACTACCTAGAAAAGAAAACCTTCCCCCAATCCGTATGTTTGTCGGTTTGCGGATTGAGTTGGGGCATTATCGCCATCATCATTGCACTTGCCGATTGGAATAATCGCGCCGGAACTTTCATCGGCTACATTGATTGGTTCACCTTTGCAAACTTGTATAGCGTCTTCTCTTTAGTTTGTGCGCTCTCGCTTTTTGTCTTCTTTAAACAACTTCAGATCAGCTATAAACCGTGGATCAACAAGTTGGCGGCAGCTATGTTCGGCGTCTACCTCATTCATGAGAATCCGATTGTTTATCCGTGGCTCTGGAGCAAAGTATTCCGCGTGCCGGAATACTTGGGTGCCTCTTGGTTCATCCTGTATGCACTTGCAGTCATCACAATCGTATTTTTTGTTTGCGCAATTTTGGATCTTATTTGGGAAAAGATTCTTCAGTCCGGGTACCAAAGATACCTGTTGCCTCGACTCCAACCGTTAGACAAAAAAGTAACTGACTTCCTTAATGCTCCGGCAATCCAAAAGTAATTGTGGTCTTTTCCTCATTTTTAATTTTTTTACCTCTGATTTTTTTGAGCTTTTTATCTAACTATCTACAATGGGAAAAACTTTTGTAGGTTGTTTATGTCTGCTCCTATCATCGATTCTTTACCGCTTCCTCCTCACTCTCAGGAAGCTGAACATGCTCTATTGGGTGCTCTTTTAGCCAATCCGGAGGCTTTCCATTTAATTGAACCGCCTTTAGAGCCCGGTGACTTTTACAGCTATGCCAATCGACTGATTTATCAGGCCATTTTCTCTTTGGCCTCTCAAGGCAAACCTGCCGATGTACTCACGGTCTCAGATTTATTGAGAGAAATCGGAAATGAAAAAGAGACAGGCGGATTGGAGTACCTCAATCGTTTGACGGAAAGCTACGCCAGCGCAGCTAACCTCAGCGAATATGCAAGAATCGTCAAAGATAAGGCACTCAAACGCAACCTCATTTCCAAACTGGCTCAGTTAGAAGCTGAAGTCAATTCAGACAGAGGAGCCTCTTCCGAAGACTTGCTCGACCGCGTTCAAAGCGAGTTCTTAAAAATGGGACTTGGCAAAAATAAAGAAGCTTCTTCCTTTGAGTCTGCCGGCTCTATTTTGGACGGCGTCATTGACGAGATGCGTTCTATCGCGGAGTCTCCGACGGAAATTCGCGGCTGCGAAAGCGGGATCGAGCAGCTTGACGACGTAACCCGAGGCTTTAGACCCGGACAACTGGTTGTTATCGCAGCACGTCCGGGCATCGGCAAGACGGCTTTTGCGCTGCAAGTCGCAAGACGGACGGCTGTTCGTCAGAAGAAGCCGGTAGCGATCTTCGCACTGGAAATGACGAAAAACGAAGTCCTTAAAAGAATGCTGAGCTCTGAGAGCGAAGTTGAAATGGAAAGTATCGATGGCGCCCAAATGACGGATACTCAATGGAGCAAAATTTATCAAGCTCAAGAAGTGCTGTCCAAAGCACCGATATTCGTTGACAGTTCCAGTGAGCTGACACTTATGCGCATCAAGACAAAGCTGCGTCAGCTTGCCGCTCAGGTCGGCAGTATCGGACTTGTCGTAGTTGACTATCTTCAGCTCCTTGAACAGGAAGACGAAAACGCTTCTGCGGATCTTCGCTCCATACAGATCGGTATTCTTTCCAGAGGTTTGAAGCTTCTGGCCAAAGAGCTCAATGCGCCGGTACTTCTTTTATCGCAGCTTAACCGTCAGGTCGAAAACCGTCCGAACCATACTCCGCTTTTGTCCGACCTCAGAGAGTCGGGTTCCATTGAACAGGACGCCGACATGGTGCTCCTGCTCTATTCCAAGGCGAAATTCGGCCAGGAACAAGGCGACTCCAGAACCATTTATATGGATTTAGCAAAGCATCGAAACGGACGCCTCGAAGTTTTTTCAACGATTTTCAAAGGCGAGATTCAATGCTTTGAGGAATTAAACGCTTGGAATCAATAAGAAGAAAAAAGAGCCTAGACCGACGTGTTCAATGAACATCTAAATCTTGGAGGGCTTCGATCTAGGCCCGTAAACCGATAATTGCTAGAAAAAATAACACAAATATGGGATGAATAGCAAATTAAGGGACGGATTTTTTTATTTTTAAATTTAATAAAAAGCCCTGATAGCCTTGGGTTTATCAAAAATTGGCCGGAACTATTTCTATTCTGGCACTCATAACCACTGTGCATTGTAATTTCTGTGGCCTAAGCTAACTTTCAGACGTTGAAATTGTGGTCTTTTTCCCATATCTTCTGTCCGATCTTCTCTGCGTCGTCTTTTTGACAACTTAATTTTTTCTTCTCACTTTTAGATTTTCCTCTTGTTGTATCTCTTCTATTTTCTTTTTTGCGAAATTTTTGTGGGGTTCTGTCGGAGTTGTCTGACTTGTTCTCTTTTTGAAAACTCTCTACAACAGAGGCTTGCTGATTTGTTCCATCCAAACTGAGCTGTTTGCGTCGCTTTAAAATTTTTTGAAGCCTTTTTAATTGGGTGTGTCTTTTAGTCATAGGCCTTTTTTATATTTTTATATTAATCTTTTTATTTTTTAGGCCCCTATTTTCACTTTTAAATCAAAAAGATACAGAGGTAAAGATGTATAAAAGACCACAAAATATGAGAATTTGACCACAAATAAGCTATTTTTTTCTGTGAAAAAGGCGACTTAATATGTGGTTTTTACCACAAACGCCGATGAATTTATGTGGAAAAGACCACAAAATTATGTAAAAAAGACCACAGGCTTCCGATTCTTTTTCCTTTTGGAAGAGGAAGTGTGAGAGAATCAACTATCGAAATGTCAGAATGAGCCGGATCGGAGGGTATTAATGGCCAGCGAAAATCAACAACAGGAGTTTGAACTCCTCACAGACGATGATGATTGGTCTGACAGCCCTAAAGCCGGGAAAAAGAATTCTTTATGGAATACCAATGCAGTCGTTGTTAAATCAAACGACCTGCTGACGGCGAAAACCAACCTCACCCTAAATGAACTTCGAATCATCTTAGTTGCGATCAGTAAGATCGATTCGATGAATCCGGAGGTCAGAGGGGATGCAAGTTATTGGGTTTCTGCTAAAGAGTTAAGAGAGATCGGCAGCGAGCGGTCTAAGGCCTATAAATACCTCCAGAACGCAGTCAATACGCTTTACAACAGAAGCGTTATCCGAACCTTCGGATCCAACGGTAAAGAACGTGATGAGTTCCGTTGGATTTCTAAGGTCTCTTATCGAAGCGGCATGATCGGTCTGACGTTCTCCCAGGAAGTCCTCCCCTTTCTGACACGTATTCGCAGCAACTTCATTCGCTATCCGATTAAACAGATTTCCGAATTGAAGAGTGTTTCGACATTACGATTCTTCGAGCTGTGCGTGCGCTGGCGCGGCCAGGTCAAAAAGATGACGATTACCGAGCTCAAAGACATTCTTAACATTCCTCAAAAAAAATTAAACGGCGACGTCGCTCGAATCGTCAGAGAGTGCGCTGCCAAAATTAATGAAGCGACCAAAATCGACTTCCATGTGGAGTGCGAGTTCGTACGGACCGGCAGAAAATTTACTCATATTATTTTTTCCGTTAAGAATCGTCCCAACATTCTTGTAGAAAGAACGCAGTCGGTTCCGCCCGAGGATGTTCCGGATGTCAGAGATCTCGTGGGCTACAGCGATGATGATTGGCAGAACCTGACTTTGTCGGACGGTCAGAGAAATTACTTTGCCTCTCTTCTTAGTCGTCACAACGACGGCGGCGTAGGCAACCGCTTTGCCGGCGAGTTCATCAATGCCGCCGGACGTGAAGGTTACTCTCAAGAGTCTTGGAAACGCTGGATCGAAAACCGTTTGGCCGATCCCAAGTTTGTGTATGAAGCGAGAGTCTATTTACATGACCTCGGGTTCAAACCTTCATCAGCGGTCAAGAAAAATGTGAAAAATACCACAAATTAAAACCTCTATGAAACAGCCGCCCGGCTGTTTTGATTTTTAGGAGACACGGTTTTCTGAAAAATATTGTGGTCTTTTTCACATTGTTTAAGCTGTTGTGTCTCTAAACGGCCGCATTCTTTCTGTTTTTCCTTCTCTTCCTCGTATCCTTGAAGAAAAAATAAGGAATAAAAATGGTCTATTTGAATACGATGCCTTTGAGGTTCGGGCATTTTCGGGTTTTGATTACAACAGCGATGGGTCAATTCCTAGGAGCCGCTGTTGCAACGCTTTCAGGCGTCTTAATTCCTCTTCTTGCCATCGTACAGCATCACGAATTGGACTCCGTGACACAAGGTCTGATTGCCAGTATGGAGCTGATCGGCATTATGGTCGGATCTTTTGTTATCGGAAAGCTTGCCGATAAGGACGGATATCTTCCGTTCCTTCGATTGAGCTCTATCCTTGTTTTTATTGGTGCGCTTGTTGTCTACGTCTCAGGAAGCATTGATCTGCTGATTCCATCGCTATTTGTCATGGGATTCGGCATCGGAGGCGATTTTGCGTTGGACTCAGACTATGTTGATGAAGTGATGCCGAAACGCTGGCAGGAAACGATGGTCGGTATTACCAAATCATTTTCTGCTCTCGGAAACTTGTCAGCTGCCGGAGGTTTCCTCTTTCTCTGTTCGATCGAGTGGACCGCAGAAATTTGGAGACAGATCTTCTTATTTGTGGTCTTTCTCTCATTTTTAATGATCATCAGCCGTTTATTTTTTTTAAAAGTCCCGGCTTTCTTATTGCAAAAGGAAAGTTTGACGAAGCCAGACAGGTTGTTAAGGCAATGCTTGGGTCTGATGTTGAGATTCCATCGTCCTATTTGGAAAAATTCGCTCCTGCTTCTAACGGCGCCAAAGTAGATCTGTTTAAAGGAGAAAACCTTCAGAAGGTGATTTTTTCCGGTGTGCCTTGGGGATGTTCGGGACTTGGCGTATATGGAATCGGCATCTTTCTCCCGATCCTTATTATGAGCCTCGGCATTTCCGGATTTGATACTTCTAAACCCGGTCCTTTGGGATCCGTAATGAACTCAGTGAATCTCACGTTTATTATCAGCTGGTTCATTCTCATCGGATTTATAGCCGGTCTTTTTATTCTTCATAAAGTCTCGACCGTCAAACAACAGTTTTACGGATTCCTGCTCGCAGCCGCAGCCGTTTTACTTCTGCTGCTCTGCTATTTATTCAAATGGCCTGCCGCTATTTCAATTGCAGCGTTTGTTCTGTTTGAGCTTGCTCTGAACGCTGGTCCAAATCTTACGACGTTCATCATTCCGTCATTAGTCTTTCCGTTGGACATTAAGGCTGAAGGGGCGGGTTATGCCGCGTTTTTCGGAAAACTAGGTGCAGTAATCGCAGTTTTCTGTTTTCCTATCCTCATGAAGCTGGGAGGCGTGTCCTTGGCGCTTGCTACGTCTGTTGCCGTCCTCGGACTAGGGGCCTTCCTGACCTACTACTACGCGAAAAAATTAGGACTGGAAAAATGAGAAAAAGACCACAAATCTTCAAACGATTTTGTGGTCTTTTTCACATATCAAGAGCGTTTGATCTACGCCAACTCGTCAATCATTTTGATCTTAATTTTGTCCACAGACACTGCTATGACGGTTTTGTTATCTTCACGTAAGACGCAGACTTCGTCGTGACGATCGGAAAGTAATCGCGGAAGAAGATTGCCGGAAACTTTCTCACCTGTCTCATCTAAAAATTCAACTTGAATACCCAAGGCCTTACCGGCAGGCACACGGCGATAACCTTTAGGAAAGTCTTTCTTTTTAAGACGATCTTCAAACGCAACGACTTTTTTGGGTTTCTGCGGAACGATTTTCTGGAGTCTGTCCAATACAGCCTGTGCAGAGCCGCGGCTAATTAAGCCGTCTTTGTCTTTGCAAGCTTCCAGATCTTTAGCGATGTTGGTGCTTTTTTCACAGATATTGTTCAGGATCTGTGCTGTCTGAGCATCGTTAACAGCGCAATCGGCAATCAATTTAAGAACTTCTTCCTTAGAAGAAGCTAATGCGGCAATACGAGAAATATAAGTTCTGTCTTTGCCCAAACGAGCAGCAATTTCGGTTTGGTTAAAACCGTTCCGAATCAGCTGGCTGATGCTTTGGATCAAATCCTGAAGCTTCATATTGTCGCGCTGGATATTCTCGGTTAGCTGACCGAAAATTCTTTCTGAATCGGAAACCGGAGCATCAACAACGATAGCTTCTACCGTCTCCAAGCCGGCTTTCTTAGCGGCAAGCCAGCGGCGTTCGCCCTGCAGGACAACGTATTTATTATTTTCACCTTTAATGACTGTAATTGGTATCAGCTGGCCGGATTTCATAGATTCTGCCAGCTCATCGATATTTTCAATAACCGTTCTTACCTGAGGTTTTGCTTCAATCGACTCTACCGGTAATTTGGTCAGAACTTTTCCATTGACGCCTGCGGCGATCGCGCCATTGAACTCGGTCAAACTTTTGATGTTTGTCGGTTTGAATGTTTGGGTCTTTGTTTTTGTAACTTTAAAGGTTTTCATATTTAACCAATTTTTTTAATTCTGGCCAGCATCTCTTTGTACACGGCTTCAAGCTCTTCGTAGGATCGTTTTCCGTTACGGATTTCGTCCACGGGAATGCCCATTGTCGTAGCGGCATCAATCGGAGCACGATGTCTGAGTTTGGAGTTGAAGATATCGCAGTTAGTCTCAGAAACAAGGTACTGCAGTGTGCTCTTGGCAGAAGCGGAATCGTCGTATTCGTTTACCACTACGCCTAAAAATTTGAGGCTTGGATTGAAATTCTGCTGTACGGCACGAATGGTGTTGACCATGCCGGACACGCCTCCGACCGCATAACCAGAAAGTTTGATCGGGCAGACGACATAATCGGCCATGACTAATCCGCCGAGGAGCTTACGTCCTAAAGAAGGCGGACAATCGACCAAGATATAGTCGTAAGCGTCTTTTATTGCTTGGATATTCGCAGCCGGATTGCGAATGACATCCAGCTCGCGGCTTTCGATGTCATAACCCTCATTCGAGTTCTGTTCAGATCCGATTAAATCTACGCCGTATGGAGTGTCATCAAAGATCCCGAGCTCTTCGAGATTCGGTTCAAAAAGAGCAGCGGATGATGTAGCTGTATATGGTTGTCCTTGCGTTAAAGACTCTGTCGTATTTCCCTGCGAATCAATATCGATGACTAGCACTTTCTTTTTACGATGTTTACGTAAATAAAAAGCAGCTTGAACCGTTAATGTTGATTTGCCGACTCCGCCTTTTTGATTAGCAAAAGCTATGACTTTCCCCATAGGGACTTCCTTAAATTTGTAGATATCTTCAGACGGTATCTTAACAAATTCAAAAATCAGCGTTTGAAATGTGACGAGTGAACATGTTCACACTACCACTACTGTCCAAAATAAATTTGAACGATTGACATAGCCCCAATGCAAACATG